>Ga0207429_10073_pt1 | contig 23337 bp, 21 predicted proteins | sample YelNats1bottle13_FD_187545 | JGI IMG/M metagenome (GOLD analysis project Ga0207429, IMG submission 187545) | Hot spring thermophilic microbial communities from Obsidian Pool, Yellowstone National Park, USA - site 1 bottle 13 (SPAdes) (version 2) | ecosystem: Environmental > Aquatic > Thermal... | reverse complement strand
CCAAACTTTATGAAAAACGCCCTATTATTGAAAAATCTATTTCTCTTTTAAAAAGTTCTATCGCTGTTGATAGCTTTAAACTCATAAATACCAGGTCAATCAAAGCTGATGTTTTTCTTGGGGCTATCACTCAACATATTGGTTTAATTATTACTGCAAAACTTGGTACTTTTGAACATCCTTTATCTTTGAAAAAACTTTTGGCTTGATAACTTGTTCTTATGGTTTGATTCGTTTGTCACCTTTTTACATTAAAAAGGTGTGTTAGGTATTGTCTTTTTTGAATTTGTATCTTTATTCCATTTCTCTTTTCCCCTCTTGAGCGTACTTTTAAAATGTAATTTCTTTATTTTGTTCCTTGTAATGTAACTTTTTTACTCTAATATTTATCTCATTTTGCAATCACCTAATCACATTAATTATAATAATTAAAACTAGTCCAAAAGCTCTCTTATCTCATCTAATCTTTTTTGTGCTATATGTATAGCTTCTTTATAACTACTCTTACTACTTTCTTCAAATGCGCATAGCAATAATGCAATATTTTGATTATTATACCCAACAAACTTAAAAATTATTCTTATATTTTTGGGCCCCTTAAACTTCATCGAATATAACCCATCAGTCCTCTTTAAAATTTCAAACCAATCTCTTTTTTGATAACATCTAGTGTGATACTTTTCTAAAAATTTAAGTCTTTGTCTATATATTCTAATAAATTTTTCCTCATATCCGCTATATTCCAAAAGATTTTTTAATTCTTCTTCAAATTTAGGATGTGTATAAATTTTGGCACTATAAAATTGTTCTGGATATATTATGTTGTGCAACACTTTCATTTCGTGTCTCCTTACTTATATTATATTACTTATAAGTAATAAAAACAACTCTTTTCAATAAAAATATTACTTATAAGTTATTTTAGCCATTTTAAACATCTTAAACTATTTAGAAAATCTTTACATCCAAGAAATTTCAATCTAAATGCATTGTTATTTAAATATGTTACTTAAAAGTCAAGTCTTGCACCGAGGGATAATCCGCAAAAATATTCTGGTCTTCTAATTACAATATATTTAGCTTTCCGCAAAGGAGCATTATCACGATTCATTATTTCGGTAATTAATTCCTGAATATCTTTAACTTTCTTTTTTACCTCAATGCATGGAATAAGTTTTTTTCATTATAGTTATAGATTGCCAAATCCATAAGGTCATCTTCGAAGGTAAGGGTTAATCCTTTTCATTGACAGTAAAAAAGTTGAGTATATAAAGCAACTTAAACATAATACTCACACAGTTTGGGTTAGCCTCTTGGACTCGCTTTAATTTATTTATTCTGTATTAATTATATATTTAATCCAGCTTTGTCTAACTTCGCTATTAAATAATTTATAAAAGCCGAACATGATACCAACATATATTTAGCATCTTCAAACGAAATATTATTGCTTTCTAACATAGCATGACGAATGCCACCTTCATCACTTGTATAACCATATAATTTAATAAAAGCTTCTTTAATGGCAGGATGTATATAAATTTTCTCCTCTAATTTTCTTATTGCCCTATTTAAATCTCCTTTTTTATCAGATGAAATTAGTTTTACTAGTGATTCTACTGCTGAGATAGATTCTTTAATTGAATTTCTATAATCAGGTTTTTTCCTATCAGTAAGCATCAATAAAGAAGCTTTTAAATGAGTGTGTACTCCTTCGAACTTGTTTTTCTGAGCATTTAATAACCCCTCTTCAATTTCAGAAATTTCATTTTGATCAATTATTGGAGCAATTTTATCACCAATAAATCTATAAGCTGAATTTTCTCTCTCTAATACTTTGTTACATTCTTTGATAAACTGAGCTCTATCCAATACACTAGGTTGATCAATTATAAACTCTAAAAAATCATACACAGAATACCACTCACAATTAAAAAACCAATCTCTTATAACCGCAATATTATCGCTATAATAAAATCTCATCTTGTCAAGTGGATATTTAAGAAAATCGCTCCATATTGCTAAAATTAAATCTCTATAGTCAGAGTAAATAAGCACATCATTTGGGGATTTTACTCCTCCAATAAATTTGTAGAATATATTCCATAAACCGATTCTCAATTCTTCATTCATACCATCTTTTTGAATATCAACTTTTATAGGTTTTAAGCCCATCCTTTGAGAAAATCTCATTTTTTCACCTTCTTTTATATCTTTAAATTTCATGTGTCTTAATCTTTATTTAAATATTTTAATTTTAAAATTCATCTATTCTACATATTTATTGAAAGAAACCATATCTAAGAATTATTTTTGTTACCACTTGCACTCTGTCCTCAATGACTCCCTCTCTTTTGATAATCTTAAAATATTTCTGATATTTTTGTCCATATTATCCTGTGCAAAATAAATATTGTCTGCTATTTCTATTAACATATTTTTGTTTGGGCTTCCCATTTCTCCTCTGTTTAACTATAGTACTAGATAAATTCAAATAAAACGCTGCTAAATTCTTTGAGTCAAAATAAACTTAATTGGTCGTCTCCTAATACACTCTCCAATGCATAATTAGTCGGATTAAAAGGTCTACCCTTTTCGTCGTGAAAAGCCCATATGTTAAATTTTCTGTACAGTCCATACTTCTGTTTCCATGGTAAATTTCTTAAGTCTTTGTGCCACCTAAGTACCATTTCAGCAAGTTCCATTTTAGTTTCTCGTCTTGAAGCAGTAACTAAGGCTGATTGCGTTGCTCCGAGTAAAAGGTCGGTTAGCTGTATCAGGTCTTCCTCAGAAGAATCAAGCAATTTAATGTCTGATATAAATACTTCAGGATATCTTTTCCCTTCAAGCCTATTAAGGTAAGAATCTAACTCTGCCCTATAAGGTATATATTCTTCAAAATTATCTCTAAAGCCAGGATCTGGGCTGGTACTTCGATCTTTGGCATCAGAAATAAAAGTAATATTTAAGCGATCATAATCTTTTGGCCCAAGATGCCATGCAATCCCTGCTTTAAGTGCCATGGCTGTGAAGCGATTGTACGCATGAAAATCTCTACTAAAGCGTTTGTGCTCAAAAGCAGGGCTTCCCCTATAAACTCCCAGAGCACTGAAATATGCTATTTCATGTAAATCATCTTCATAAACTTTCATCCAGACACGTGCTACTCGTGCTTTTGCTCCAAATTCTCCTCCAAATTTTTTAGGAAGTTCTGAAAAATGTATTTCTCCCTCATAATTTTCTTTCTGTCGATAGTATTTTAGCTTTTCAATTAATATGTGTGCTTCTTTTTTGGGGACGAAAAGCAATCCAATCAGTAACCATTGCTTATTAGGGACACTTTCGTCATGATATACAAGATATTCAGCTTCTTTGATAGAGAGTTCCCCCCATATGTTCAATTGCATCATCATAATCCTCTCCTAAAACCCCTCTTAAATCTCGTTCTAGGAGTCTTCTCCTGAAAAGTAAAAAATATATTTTATCCGTTTATATTCTACCATTTTATTTTTTAAAAAACAACATAAATATTGAAAATATTTTGACATATTTCGATAAAAATAAAAACAGTAATAACCCTGTTTGCCAGTCTCTTCTTAATCTCCTACAAATACTCACTCTTTTTCTCTTTCAACTCATTCAATATCTCTTTCACATTCTGTGCCTTATCTTTTGAGCAAATTAAAAGTGCATCCTCGGTATCAACAATTATCACATCTTCTATACCCGATGTCGCAATAAGCCTTTCATTACCTGTTATTATGCATTTCTTTGTATCTACACTTATTACATTCCCTTTTATGAGATTGCCATTATCATCTTTTTCATAAAGCCTTTCAATAGATGTCCAGCTCCCCACATCATCCCAGCCAAAATCTCCTGGCACTATTGATTCCCAACTATCTTACAAAGCGAATGCTCTTTATCTCTATTTTTAATTGCATCTAAAACTAACCCTACAATTCTTCAAGCATTAGATATGAAATTAGGATGAGAAAATATTCTGTTTATATTTCGAAGATGAGAAGCATCATCAGCAAATCTTCGAACTTCTATTCTCGTTTCAGGTAAATCAAAAAGTATAGATGCTTCACATACGGATGAAGTTATTTGTGAGGAAAATTTTGGATTTATCTCAATCTTAATTACATCTTTTGAATAAAAAAGTTATTCTAACTTAATAATTTCTTTTACATATGGTATCAAATACATGTGCCAATTTTTTTCTACTATCTTTGCATACTTTTAGCCCTGGAATTGCTCTCCTTTGTTCTACTTCCGGCCCATTAGATTGCGTCCAATTAATAAAATTCAAAATTCGAAGTTCTCTACCCTCAGGAGGGATTAAAAAGTCAAGAAGACGATTTGTTAAATCTTCGTGATGACTAACAATAAAAACCTGACGTCTGGCGCAAACTTCTCCAGGCGCATAAGCAATCTGCCTAATTAGCGCAGCAGTCCTTGGTAACTGAGCCATATCGAAGACAGTAGTTACATCATCCAAGGCTATAATATTATGCCCGATGTATTTATTAAGAGAATAGTTGAGACCAATTAGTAAAGCAAGGCCTAACTGAGCTTTTTGACCAGTTGAAAAAGCCTTAAGAGGACGACCATCTGCTGCACAAATCTGTAATATACCTGATTTTGCACTCTTTCCTCGTTGAGTTTGCAAACAAACAGGGCAAATACCTTCCACAATTCGAAAACGCTCCAAAATCTCGTTTATATTCTTTTTTAGTTCCTCAAGTATACCACTCGAAGGAAAAAGCGCGGTGTTTAACACCGAATTTTTACCTGTCTCTTCTTTCAAAGCTTCTGAAACTATCTCTATATACTCTTTCACCTTGAGATAATTTCTTTCTTGTTGTAAATAACTCAATCTACGCTCATTTTGTTCTTCAATTTGAATCCATTCAGATATAACCTTTTGAGCATCCTCTATTGCAGAATAAAGTTGGATTGGCATAGTTACAGAGCCCAGTACCTTTTCTTTAATTTTAGAAGAAGCTATAGGCAAATTACTATTAAAAAAGTCCTTTAATTCGGCATTTAAACCACTTTGTTCTAACAACTCAAAGACTTCCCTAGATTTTTTTAAAAATTCATTCTGATTTTGCATTTCTTGCTGCTTTTCAAAAACTTTTTGTTGAAGCTCAAAGCGTTGTTGGCTAATAGTCGACTGCCAGCTTTCAAAATCTTCAACTAGCTTACTAAAGTCATCTGTCACAGTTTTTTGAAGCCATTCAATAATTAACAAAGGTGGCCTAACATCTGAGCTGATTTTGGAAGGGATCTTCAACCATATTTTACCTTGATCTCGTAACGCTATCAAAACTTCCATCAGATTTGGGCCTTCAGGATTATCAAAGTGTCGTTCTAATTTTTCAAGCAACTCCAGGTGCATTTTCAATTCCTGGACTTCTTTCGATAACTTATTTATTTCCTTTTCTTTTTCAGACCAAATACTAGGCGGAAATAACTGAACGCTGTTGGCTATACTATTTAGAAACAATTTAAGTCTATCTTTTGTTTCAGCAGTTTGATGTATTGTTTTATACCGTAATTGAGATAAAGCTTTTTCTATAAACTGTAAAATTAGAGAAGGCTTTTCATTGACAGCAAGCTTCTTTTCATCAGGCATAAGTACATTCAAACATTCCGAAACAAAATTCCTAAGTTCACTTTCCCATCCTGCTCGCAAATTCTTTAAATCTTTCAAATATAACCAGTTTTCACTTATTTCAGGTAATGCAATCCGCATTTCTGTCTTTACTATTTTTACTAGCTTATTCCATGTTTCTTTGAAAACAGCTACTACTTCTCTTCTCTTTTCGTTAATGGTACTCTCATTCGGTAGACTATCCATAGTAAAATTTCCCAATAGAGCGTCGGAATACCTTTTCCACTCATTTTGCACCTGTTTCACTGCATTCTGAGCAATTAATACATTTTCAGGAGTTGGACTGAGAAATTCTAAAAGTCGAACTTGCGCTTCTTCCTCTTCAAAGAGTTTGTCCAAAAGGTCCTGGTAAAAAAAACTGCAACGTGCAGCTAATTCGCTTGAAATATTCCCCATCCATGGGCTTTTCGAAGGTGTAATTTTCGGCTGTTTTTTGGAATTTTCCTCAATATGGACTTTCACAACATCGCTTTCATTCTCAGTATACTCTATCACTGCTTCTATAAAAGTTTCATCATATTTTTCTTTGTTACAAGAAGATAATGGTAATTTTTCTGGATAAAAATGACGATTTAATAAAAGACAAAGAGCATCCATTAAACTCGTCTTACCGAAACCGTTAGGACCTGTAATCAACACAATATCAGCATCGGTATTTAACTCTATTGGAGTAGCACTTACAAATCCTCTAAATCTGCAAAGTTTTATTGACTTTACACGTAATACATGTTTATCCTTCACAGTTATCTTTCCCTCCCAGGAGATTATGAACATCTTCTTTCCGTTCATTTAACCACTTTTGAACTGGCTCATCCGTGCCTTTATCTAAAATTTGCTTTATAGCATTCAGCAGGCCTACATATTCTTCTGAAATACGCATAGACTTCATTTCACTTTGAAAACTGCTAATAATAGCTTTAATATCTCGTGGTTTTAATTCTATCTCGGGCCAGGTCGCAGAGGGTTCTCCTAATATTTTAAAAATACTCTCATCTTTATCCTTATCTCCTTCTAAAACAACAATAGAAAAATCTCCTCGATGCCAATCTTGATCAGCAGCCAATTGATTAAATTTATCTTTAATAACTTTAAATTTAGCTTCCACCTCTTTGGGAACATCAATTAAGCACAATACCGGGAGTATTATCCCTAACTCTTCGGCACCACCATATAAAAAGCGTAATAAACGGCTGAGGCATTCTTTAATTTTGTCAGTTTCAAAAGCACTTAGGGTACAAAAAATATAAACTGCGAGAGCTACTTCTGACAGATAAATACCTTCTATGACAAGGCCAAGATCTTTACAACCTGTATACTCCATTAACGACTCCAAATCTAAATCAATTTTCCATTCATTTAACTCGAAAGATTTATCTTCCATTTTTCACACCACCTTAGACTACAATGGTTCCGTTCTCTGGTGCACACGAGGTCGTCCTTCCTCTATTAATAGAAAGGTGTTTTTAAGATTATTGTAAAATGCTTTCTTGGCTTCTGCAACATTGGGAGCATTACCTAATAGCTGGAAAAATGAAATTTGACGAACCGTAATTACCTTTATATTTTCGTTATTCTCATTAACTAGCCATACTCTGCGCACACATGGTTTCCACTTATCCACCACTATCTGTATAGCTGTACTAATTTTCTCGTCTTTATTCCCCACTATTTTTTGAGGCAAAAGGTTTGCTGTATTTTTATCAACTATGTAGAGCCTTATATTTACATCATTAAACAAATGCGACACATCTACATGTAATCCAAGAGGCCCATCTTTATCGCTGATCCGCTCTTTCAGTACATTCCATGTAATATCAGGTTCATATGAACCAATCAACAAATAGATTAACATTAAAACAACCGCTATTATTATTGAATTTTCAACAAAAGGACTATACCACCCTTTTTCTACTTCTGGCCGAACTGTTCGTACTCTCTCTATCCACCTCACCAAAGGAAGGACCTTCTTTTCATCTTCTTTCAAATCTATCATTTCCGGGAAACGGCCAAAAATAAATTCAGGCTGATCTTCTGGTGCCAACCAGTCTAAAACTTCTACCATAAGGGCAGTAGCACAGGGTAATGTGGAGGTAAGAAAAGACACAACAGAGCTATCGCGTCTGCATGCTTTTCGTAAAAGCTGCCAAAATGTCACCTGGAAAAGTCGTTTCCAAAATATATCAGCTTTCAGCACCTTTTCATCTAAATTATTTTTAGGGTCAAAGAACTTAATATCTGAGCCGAGAAAGGAATTTGCAGCAAGTTCGACCGGGCTGTTCGATACATTAAAAGAATAAGCAAAGGCATGCAATATTTGTGTTTGACTGAAGCTAAGCTTATCCTCATATGAAACTATAAAAGGTGCATTAGGCTTGTTCCAAATTTCGTTTTCACTATTTGTACCAGACTGAGTATTATCATTTTCTTGTAAAGTAAACTCTTCACAGACCTGCATAGCGGTAAAGCGTACTTGCGGTTCATCACTACCAAAACCGGAAAAAAGAAGTGTACGTGAACGCATTCGATCGCGAAAAAGATCTCTTGCCCAGCTGCGATGTCGCCAATCCTGTAAGTCTCTCTCAGTCAAAAGAATACTCTTACATTTACATCGGTTATTCTCAGAATGTTCTTCTTTTGAAGGCAGTTTCCCAGCACAGCCGTTTATCTTATAAACTTTAAGACACCGCCGCTCTACTTGTCCATTTATAAATTTTTTTCCTGCTTTGGCCCGATATTCAGAAAGAGTATCTACCGCCAAAGCTGGTAGATCGTCTTTATTTGCTGAATACTTTATTCCAAAAGTATTACAATAAGCTTCTTCCATACACGTATCGTAATTAGTAGTAATTACTTCTTCTATAAGCCCCTCTCTTGCTAGAAAAGCAATGTAGTAGTGAGCATCTGTAGGTTCTACATTTGCAAATTCAGGAATTTTTAAAATATCATAAATGAGCTCAAATCTCTTACAGGTATTTGTATGATGGTTCTCTGAACAAGACCATTCCCAAAGCTCACAGACTTTATCAAATGATATATTGTTTTTGTCCATGTTTTCCTCATCGCACACTTCTTTTTTAACTATACATGATTTACAATTTTTTTGATTTAAGCATCTTTGTTTCAAATCTTCAAAAACGCGATTTTGCATTTTACTCGTTACCGTCAGGCCAGCAATTCCTCCTCGATGTTTTGCTTCGTAAGAAACACCTGCACCAATAAACGGCACAACCATTCCATCGAGTAACCTTTTAAGTAATCGGTAAAACACAACTTTAGGTTCTCTTTCCACACTCATTTCTATACATACCGGGATTCTCTTTCCCAATTTCTCCTCCTTATTATAATGGTAAAATCAGGATTTTTTATTATTCAAAACGCAGACGAGATAGCAATCAGTCATTTGTTGAAATTTTTCTATGTTAAGATGTTCAGTTCATCTTACTATAACTTCTCATCTTCCCCTGTCACCGCAACTTCACTCTCAGCGTATTTTATTCTATAATACTCAATTGTCTCTCTTAACCCTTCTTCCAAAGTATACTCAGGTCTCCATCCAAGCACTGCCAATGCTTTTTTATTATCAAGATAACTATGTACTATATCTCCTTTTCGAGGTTCTGCGTAAATAGGCTCTAAAGAAGTATTCATGATTTCATTCATCATCTCAACAAGCTCATTTATACTTGGTAGGTTTACCCGTGCTTATATTTACAATCTCATTATCTCCCCTCTTCAATGCCAAAAGATTGGTTTTAGCTACATCTTTTACATAAACAAAATCCCTTGTTTGGTTTCCATCTCCAAAAATAACAGGCCTTTCGCCTTTAAGCATTTTATCTGTAAAAATAGATATTACTCCACCTTCTCCTTTTGGGTCTTGCCTTATTCCATATACATTTGCATAACGTAAAATTGTATACTTTAAGTTATACAATTGGCTGTATACCTCAAAGTAATGCTCTGGTGTGTGTTTTGATACTCCATAGTAAGATATGGGATTTACTTTATGTTTCTCATCAATAGGAAGATACTCAGGATTTCCATACACTGCTGCCGATGAAGCGTATACGATCTTTTTAACACCACTTTTTCTGCAGCATTCCAGTAAATTCACTGTCCCCTGTATATTTACTTTTGCATCAAATACAGGATTATCAATTGATTTCTGTACATCTATTTGAGCTGCCTGATGTATAACATAATCAGGTCTTTCTTTTTCAAATATTTCATACAAGTCATCATCTATGATGTCTTTTTTATAAAATGGCCTTTTTATTTATAAATTCTTCTTTTCCTGTTGAAAGATTATCCACTATTACGACTTCATATCCATTTTCAAGCAACAAATCTGCTATGTTTGAACCTATAAACCTGCACCACCTGTGACTATGACTAAAACTTTCATTATTCGTATCTCCTCACTTGTCCATTTTTGTGATTGGCAGGAAATTTCATATATTTTACTCTTCAAGTATAGCAAATTGCAAATCAATATTTTAATGACAGTCTTGTTTTAATCTCCTACAAATACTCATTCTTTTTCTCTTTCAACTCCTTCAATATCTCCTTCACATTCTGCGCCTTATCCTTTGAACAAATTAAAAGTGCATCTTCTGTATCTACAATTATTACATCTTCTATACCCAATGTCGCAATAAGCCTTTCGTTACCGGTTATTATGCATTTCTTTGTATCTACACTTACTACATTGCCTTTTATGACATTGCCATTATCATCTTTTTCATAAAGCCTTTCAATAGATGTCCAGCTTCCCACATCATCCCAGCCAAAATCTCCTGGCACAACATATACATTTTTGGCTTTTTCCATTACACCGTAATCTATTGATATGCTTTCAAGTTTTGAGTATTCATCGTATAACGCTTTTTCTACATCATCTGCATCAAAATTTTTCCTTATATTCTCCAATGCTTTATGTAATTCAGGCATGTATTTTTGTATAGCGTTTAATATTGATGATGTCTTCCATATAAACATACCGCTATTCCAAAGATAATCTCCACTTTCCACATATTTTACTGCTGTATCATAATCAGGTTTTTCTACAAATCTTTCCACTTTATGCACAGGATTTTTATTTATTATTTCTCTCGTTACTTTCCTGAATTTTATATAACCATATCCTGTTTCAGGACGCGTAGGTTTTATACCTATTGTCACAAGATTATCCCCTGCTTTTGCTTTTTCTATTGCTGTTTTTAATATCTCAATATATGTTTCTTCGTCTTTTATAACATGGTCAGATGGTACAACAACCATTATAGACTCTTTATCAAGCCTTTCTGTGTGCAGTGCTGCAAGGCCTATACAAGCTGCAGTATTTTTAGCCATAGGTTCTATCAAAATATTTTCTGTTGGTAAATCAGGAATTTGATCACTAATTATTCCCGCATAATCGATATTAGTAACAACAAAAATATTTTCTACAGGCATGATTCTCTTTAGTCTCTCCACAGTTTGTTGAATCATTGTTTTATCTCCATAAAGATTCAAAAACTGCTTTGGCATTTTCATCCTGCTTTTAGGCCAAAACCTTTCACCTTTGCCACCCGCCATAATAACACCTGTTATCATTTGCATCATCCTTCTTAGTTAATTTGTTCAACTAAGCTTACTCAATATACAAGCAAAAGTTTTTAATTAATACTTTCCATCAACCACGAATAAAATTTAATGAAAAAGCAAAATATAAATAAAAAATAAGGAATGTGAGTATATGTTTAACGAAAAATTTTATAAAGGTCTTTTAAATGGTCTATTATACAGTACCATATTGTGGATTCTTATTTTTATTCTCATTAAATTTGTTAATACGCACCATCTCTTTTAAGTACCGCGGGAATAGTCTTAAAGAGAATATTTATATCAAGCCATAAGTTCCAATTGGATATATACTGCATGTCCATTTCTAATCTGCCTTCAAAATCTACCTCATTCCGCCCACTTATTTGCCATAAGCCTGTAATTCCTGGTGGGACTCTCCATAAGAACCTTGCATAATGCTTGGTATCATTCAATTCTCTTACAAGATAAGGTCTGGGACCTACCAAGCTCATATCACCTTTTAGCACATTAAATAATTGCGGCAACTCGTCTAGACTTGTTTTTCTTAAAAATTTACCTATTTTTGTTACTCTTGGATCGTTTTTAAGTTTATGATGTACCAAATATTCCTCTCTAATTTCAGGATTCTCATCTAACCACTTTAATAAAATCTCTTCGGCATTTATGACCATTGTCCTAAACTTGTACGCTTTAAACAACTTTCCATTTAATCCTATTCTATCTTGAACAAAAAATACCGGCCCAGGAGAAGTTAGTTTTATTAAAAGCGATATTACAACAAACAATGGTGATAGAATGATTAAAGCAATAAGTGACAGTGTGAAATCCAAAAGTCTTTTCATATGCCCTTCAAATCCACTTATAAATACATCTTTCAATTTCAAAATTGGCATATTATCAATAATCTCTATTTCCATAGGATAATTCGGAAGATTTATACTGTTGTTGATAGAATATATACTTATGTACTTATCCAGACCAATATTTATAACTTCTTCTACATTTTCTACCTTAGAAACTATAAATATCATCTCAACGTTATATTTGTCAATAACTTCACTAAAATCTTTTATACTCCCTAATCTATTCAAACCGTTACTATTTATATCATTAGACAAATACCCTACTATATTTATTCCATATTCTCGTGTTTTAAGTTTATCCATTAGCTCTTTTGGTATCTTTGTATAATCGCCTATTACTAATGCATTGCTCAAATCCAAACCTTTTTTGTATCTTCTTTTTTGCAAATACGATAAGATTGTCTTAAATGTAATCTGCAATGTTAATCCTATAATAAATATGTATATAAGCGTTAATCTTGAAAAATAAGTCATTTTGGTGAAATAGGAGATAAGCAAATATATAAATACAGAATAAACAAGACCATCTATCACTATACCTATTTGATTAAATAAAGGCTTGTGTTTTTTATCATATAATCCCTTAAAATATAAAATCAAAAAATCAAGTGTAAGCAAAATTATAAAAGTTATAACATACCAAGACCTTGACAACATGCTCAAATTATTAAACCTAATATATAAAGCAAGTGCAAATGCTAAAATGAGTGCACTAATGTCAAGTACAATACTCCATCTTCTATACCACATCATCCCACCCCTTCAATAATATTAAAATGCTAAATCTCTTAACCTTGGCCATTTTTTATCTTTTTCTGATAAAATTATTTCTTCAATACCATCTAAAGGCCATTGTATATTTATATCAGGGTCATTCCATATTATCCCACCTTCATCATCGGGATAATGGAAGTCTGTGCATTTGTAGAAAAACTCTGCTTCATCCGACAAAACTAAAAAACCATGCGCAAATCCTTCAGGAATATAAAACTGTTTTTTATTTTCCTCGGATAAAACAACGCCAACCCATTTCCCATAAGTTTTGGAGTTTTTTCTTAAATCGACTGCTACATCAAAAACTTCTCCCTTTAGAACTCTTACTAATTTACCTTGCGGGTGCTTTTTTTGAAAGTGCAATCCTCTTAATACTCCTTTTTTGGATTTTGATTGATTATCCTGTACAAATACCATATCTAGTCCTGCAGCTTTAAAGTCATTGTAATTATACGATTCCATAAAATACCCTCTGTTATCTTCAAAAATTCCTGTCTCTATTATGTATAATCCTTCTATTTCTGTTTCTATAAACTTAAATCTACCCATAGCATCACTCCTGCTTTTCATTTTTCAGATCATCAATAAACACTTTTAAAGCATCTTCCCAATTCCTCATTTTATCGCCAATAGTACATCTTAACATCATATTATCAAGTGAAGAATAAGAAGGCCTTTTTGCAGCTCTGTTTATTTTGTCAGATGTGATAGGTACTACAGTGCAGTTTATACCTGCATATTCTACAATCTTACAAGCAAAATCATACCAACTGCACTCGCCTTTTCCAGTACAATGGTATATACCATATTCATCGATTAGTACAAGCTTCAAAATATGATAAGCAAAATCTTCAGCATTTGTAGGATTACCTCTTTGGTCATTGACAACTTCTAAATAACCTTTTTCTTTTGCAGCATTTAAGATAGTGTATACAAAGTTTTTACCATATTTCCCGTAAAGCCATGCTGTTCTCACTATAAAATATTTATCACAAAATTCTCTTACGTACTGTTCTCCAAGAAGCTTTGTTTTTCCATATACATTTATCGGTTGTGGAATATCATACTCCCTAAAAGGAATATCTCCCGTTCCATTAAAAACATAATCTGTAGATACATGTAATAATTTCGCTCCAACTCTCTGAGCTGCTATTGCTAGATTCCTTGGTCCTATAGCATTTACCTTGAAGGCAGTATCTATATCACTTTCACATCTATCTACATTAGTATAGGCTGCACAGTTTATGATAATATCAGGTCTGTATTTCTCGATGTATTCCAAGACATCTTTCAATATTGTAATATCAAGTTCATCATGAGAAACATATATAATTTCAGCATTTTTATATATTTCGTCTATTTCGCCAATTTCACTTTTTCCTCTTTCTATAATAGAACGTATTTGCAAACCCAGCTGTCCTTTACCTCCTGTAATAAGTAACTTCATAATACTTACCAGCTCCTCTTAAAACATTTCATTTGTCGCTGCTACTTCTTTCATTGCATCATTTTCTTCCTCATTTATTAGTTTTAAAAGATATTTACCGTATTCTACTTTTTTTAATGGCTCGGCAAGTTTTATTAATTGTTCCTTATCTATGAAACCTTTTCTATAGGCAATTTCTTCAATACAAGCAATATACAGTCCCTGTCTCGTTTGAATTGCTTCAACAAAATTAGCAGCATTTAAAAGCCCACTCGGCGTACCAGTGTCAAACCATGCCATCCCTCTGCCCAATAATTCAACTTTGAGTTTTCCTCTCTTCAGATACTCATTATTAACTGAGGTAATCTCAAGTTCTCCTCTTGCAGAGGGCTTAATACTTTTGGCTATTTCAATCACTTCATTATCATAAAAATAAAGCCCAGGTACAGCATAATTGGACTTGGAATGCTTTGGTTTTTCTTCAATTGATATAACATTAAAGTTTTCGTCAAATTCTACCACGCCATAATCACTTGGATTGCTCACATAATAGCCAAATATAGTAGCTCCTTCTTTTCTACTTGCTGCTCTTTCAAGTCTTTCAGTAAATCCATAGCCATAAAAAATGTTATCGCCCAATATAAGAGCAACGTTGTCTTTGCCAATAAAATCTTCTCCAATGATAAAGGCTTCAGCTATACCACGAGGTGCCTCCTGCACAGCATATTCAAAGTGCAATCCTAACTGGCTTCCATCCCCCAGAAGCTCTTTAAAGGTGTTTATGTCCCTAGGAGTAGAGATAATCAGTATTTCTCTAATTCCTGCAAGCATAAGAACAGATAAAGGATAGTATATCATTGGCTTATCATAGATAGGCAAAATTTGCTTGGATATGGCTTTTGTAATAGGATAAAGCCTTGTACCTGAACCACCTGCTAAAATTATACCTTTCATTTATATCCCCCTAACGATTAGAATACATTTTTTCATAGTATTTTTGATATTCACCAGATGTTACATTTTTAAGCCATTCTCTGTTTTCAAGGTACCACTCTATCGTTTTTTTAATGCCATCTTCAAATTTAGTCTCAGGATACCATCCTAATTCTTCTTTAATTTTTGTTGCATCAATAGCGTATCTCCTATCATGTCCTTTTCTATCTTCGACATATTTAATTAAACTCTCATCTACACTTGAATCTACCTTGTCATGAATATACGAAACAATCATTTTCACTATCTCTATATTAGTTCTCTCATTATTACCGCCAATATTGTAAACTTCTCCTATCTTCCCTTTATGAAGCACTAAATCTATTGCTTTACAATGATCTTCTACATAAAGCCAGTCTCTTATATTAAGTCCGTCTCCATAAACAGGGAGAGGGTTTTTATTTAAACAATTATTTATCATTAATGGTATCAATTTTTCAGGAAATTGATAGGGACCATAATTATTTGAACATCTTGTTATGTTTACAGGCATTTTATATGTATCACAGTACGCCTTAACTATTAAATCTGCAGCTGCTTTACTTGATGAATAAGGACTATGAGGGTTAAGTGGTGTATTCTCTGTAAAATAGCCTGTCTCACCTAAAGACCCATAAACTTCGTCTGTTGATACTTGTAGAAATTTTTTCCCCTCTTTAAAACTATCTCCTTGCTCCCATGCTTTTTTTGCTGCATTAAGTAAAGTTACTGTTCCAAGAACGTTAGTTTTTACAAATATTTCAGGGTCCATAATACTTCTGTCTACATGAGATTCTGCTGCAAAATTGACTACATAATCAATGCCTTGTGAAAATATCTCTTCTACCAGTTCTTTATCACATATATCTCCTTTGATAAACGTATAATTCGGATTATCTTCTACATCTTTTAAGTTCTCAAGATTTCCTGCATATGTAAGTTTATCGAGGTTTATAATTTTATAGTCTTTATATTTTGACAATATATACTTGATAAAATTACTACCTATAAAACCTGCTCCACCTGTAACTAATATTTTCATTATACTCATCCTTCCATATTTATTTTTCCAAAATTACCTTTAACCCTATCATTTATTCCTTTTAATATCATTTTAAATTTTCTTTTTTTGTCATTTTCATACAGCACAATTTTAATTATTTCTTTCAAAAAATCTACTATATCTTTTATAACCCATTTAGGAGCAATTGTCAGATATTTAGTCCAAACATATATTCTGTTTCTTGTAATATAATATCTTCTCAAATATGAATGATTAGTATATATAACTTTTTTGTTTAGAAAATTACCTACTTGAACTGTTCCTAAATTATGCAACAAAATTGCAGTTGGAACATATAATATCTTTTTCTTATATTTCTTTAACCTCAAACAGAATTCATGATCAACATAATCTATAAATAATTTCTCATCATAAAATCCCACCTGCCTATAAGCATCAGTTTTAACCAAACTACCCGAAGTAATCTCAGTTATAACAAAAGCGGGTTTTAATTGACTGTTTGTATCAATATTTCTATAAAACCTTTCTTCAACATGCCTTGGAACAATTATAAACGTACTATCTTTTACATTATTGCTCAGGTTATTATAAGCACTTAACATTTTATCTATCATTCCGGGAGTAACTTTGCTATCATGGTCAAGAGTTAACACCCAATCATATCCTTTATTTATGGCATATTTCACACCTTGATTAAGAGCGAAGGCAACACCCAAATTTACTTTATTATATATAACTTTTACCTTCTCATTTTTTTCCATTTCATTTAAAATAACAGTTGTTTCTTGGTTAGAACCATTATCTACAATTACAACCTCATTAACTTGATGTTTAACAGAATCAAAACATTTAAATAAATCTTTACCAATGTTAAAAGTTACTATTATTGCACATATATTTGATTTATCATACATAGTTGTTCTCCTCACAAATCTATCACATTTACTAAAAGCACTTTTATTTATTTAGTTTTTTCTTATTTATTTAATATTTCTTTTGTCAAATTCAAGTACACATTTCATCAATTAAATGTTGTAAATTTATTCTTATATACCTGATAACCCAACTTTTTGGACATACTTGTCTTAAATAATGTCAAAATAGCATTTTAAATGCTTCCAGTATTTTGATATATTTAGGCTTTATAATTCTTGATAATTTCTGAAACCATATTTTTAAACTTTGTATAAATATCCTGTTCAATTTGAATATAATCATTATTAAAATTAATTTTATTAATTTGTTTATTTTTTATTTTCTGCATAAAATATTTAATTTCTTCATAATCATTTTTCAATGTATACGCTACACCTAATTCAGAAAAATTCTCAGACAATATAGTATCATCTAAAATTTGAATAGCTATTTTACCACTCATGGAAGCCTCAATTAACGCCGTAGAACTGATACTAATAAAAATATCAAAATTCTCAATCACTTTGTCTATGGATATTCTTCTACTCAAATTTCTTATATCTTTAAAATAATCGTTCACATTATATTCTCTCTCCGCAGGATGATATTTGTAATACAAAGAAATTCCATTATCTTTACATGCATTATAAACATTTTTAATAACTGTATTTTTGATAGACAATAGAGAACTATTATAATTTTCAAAAGGTTGTCCTAAAAAAACGGCTCGTAAGGTATTTATCTTAGTAGATTTTCTTTTCTCCATTACATTAAAACTTTTATATGGATACCCCAGAATTTTTATTTTAACTTCATTAAGAGAAGTTTTTTCTATGTATTTCTCTTTAAAATAATTTCCCCATACAAACAAATAATCAGTATAAAATCCATCATTCAACGCCACATTAGCAAATTGAAATATCCCATGTTGAATAGTTATAGTAGGTATTTTAAGCTTATTTGCTACGAAAATTATTATTCGTTCAAAAAACAAGCTATCATTCCATAAGACTATACATTTTGGTCTAATTTCTTTTAATTCATTTTCTAATGTGTTTATAATTTGCTCTAATAAGATATTTCTTTTTTGGACATTGTTAGTTGAATATGCTTCTACTATGAAAATTAAAATATTATTTATGGAAATATATGGTATTCTCAATAATAAAAATTTCAATCTATCTCTATAACCCGCAGCTGTCGCAATAACTTTAAAAGGTTGCTTTGCCTTAATTAGCAAATTAGCAAATCTATCTCCAATGAAAAGAATATCATAATTCTTCTTATCGTATAGTTTTTTTTGAATAAAATCAATAAAAGAAATTATCAATTTGTATTTTTTATATTTTTTATGATTTTCTTTTATGGATCTGATGTATTCATTAATAAAATCAATATCACCGGCTTCCTTACGAACTATTTCAAATGAAAATATATCCTCTAACTTCAATCTATCTTACTCCTCCTTTTGTACTATTAACTTAAACCTTATTACTATATTAAAAACATCTTCATAAATACCAATGTTTTTCTATAATCTCATACCCATTTTACTTTCTTTATAATCTCTAATAGCACTTAAAACTATTCTAATTTTATCCTTCTGACCTTTAACTAACCAAAACAGAAATTTTATCATACGCGTTATATAAAAATATGTTAAATAATAAAATTTATTTTTTCTATTGAATTTTTCATTAAAATAAAGCCTATTTCTATTACCGTAATATAATGTTATTAACGATTCTTCACCACCAGTAGTACTGCTTACCTTATGCCAAACTTTCGCTTTAGGTTCATAAATTATTTTTATTCCTTTCTGTTTAGCTCTAACGCAAAAGTCCGTGTCTTCAAAATAAAGAAAATACTCTTCTGCCAAATAACCTACTTTTTCAAATACAGATTTATGTATTAAGATACAACACCCTGTTGCAAAATCTATTTCTTTTTGCTCATCAAATTGTCCCTTATCTATTTGATTAAAGCCATAATGAAAACTTAATCCTTTTTTCCAGTTAATGCCTCCACCTGCTGACCATATTTTATTAGGTTTATTATAATAATAAATTTTAGGCGATATAATAGCATTATCATTGCTTAACGAGGTTGAAACCATATTATGTATTAAATCTTTATCAATCACTGTATCATTATTTAATAAAATAACAAATTCACATCCATTTTGAAGCGCATATTCTATGCCAATGTTATTTGCACCCGAAAAACCAAGGTTTTCATTGTTTTTTATTATAGTAATCCGGTCTTTGAATTCTTCTTCTAAATTTTTGATCGAGTTATCAGTTGAAGCATTATCTACAACTATAACCATGTAATTTTTATAAGTCGAATCAAAAACAGACCGGACACAATCATTTATATACTTTTCTCCATTATAATTTATAATAATAATTGCAACTTTCGATTCTATCATTTCAATCTCCTTTAAATTCTCGATATTTATTTAAAACAAATTTGTATATTTTTTCTTTGAATATTTTTACATCAAATTTTTCTGCATGTTTTCTTATTATTTCTTTATTAAAATCAATTTTTTCAAATCTCTTTATCGCTTCTTTTAAGCTTTCTTTATTTTGCTCCTTAAAAAATAACCCAGTTACACCATCTATAACCGAATCAAGTACACCACCTTTCCCAAAAGCTATAACAGGTCTGCCAGATGCTTGGGCTTCTAATGGGGTTATTCCGAAATCCTCTTCCCCGGGGAAAATAAAAGCTCTACATCTTGCATAATATTCTTTTACTTCTTCGTCGGGTAATCTCCCTAAAAACTTCATATTACTTTTTGCCAAGCTCTGTAACTTACTTTTTTCAGGTCCATCACCTATTATTATGAGAGGTAATCCTAAATCATTAAAAGCTTCAATTGCAATATCAATCCTTTTATACTCGACAAGTCTGGATACAATCAGAAAATAATCTCCATCTTCATCTTTTGGAGTATAAAAATCAACATTTACAGGGGGATTAATCACTACTGCGTTTCTTCTATAATGTTTTTTTATTCGCTTGGCAACTGCGCTTGAATTTGCGATAAAATAATCAACTCTATCAGCAGATAGTCTATCCCACATCCTTATATAATTCATTAAAAAAGGAATAAATCTTTTTTGCCACTTCGGCGCATTTTCTTTGTATTCGTGATAAAAATCCCATGCATAACGCATAGGAGTATGACAGTAACATATATGTAAGGTGTCAGGTCTCGTTATTACTCCTTTTGCACATGAAGAGCTACTACTTAGAACAACATCATATTCAGATAGATCAAACTGTTCAAAAGCTGTTGGCATCAAAGGTAAATACATATTATATTTTGTTTTTGCTCTTGGTAATTTTTGAATAAAAGAAGTCCTAATATCCATTTTTCTAAATTCTTCAGGTAGCTTGTCAGGATTATATACACTCGTATATATGGGAGCATCAGGAAAAATCTCATGAAAAGCCAGTATAACTTTCTCAGCACCGCCCATATTTGTTAACCAATCGTGAACTATCGCAATTTTCATTTAGCTTTTACCCCCAAATGCTTCGTATATTAATTTATGTTCATAAGCAATTTTCTCCCAATCAAATAAATTTTTGATTTTTTTTGTTTTCAGAATTAGTGTATTTTTATATTCATCATTATAAAAAAATTTATCAATATTCTTTGCCAATCCAAACACGTCATTGGGTTTTACTAAATATTCTTTAAATATATCATACAAATCAGGAGAAGTTAACTCCGTATACGTAGACAAAACTGGAATATCATGAACAACTGATGCTATAAAACTCCCTCTTCTATATGTCAAACCATCTCTAAATGGTAATACTGATAAATTCGATCTTTGTAGATATTCTGATATTTGAGATTCTGGTAAATATCCTGTTATTTTTATTTTATTTTTATCAATATTCAATTGTTTTAATAAATTTTTTATTTTACAATGATATTCATTTTTATCATTTAATTCAGCCAAAATATTTAATCTAAAATCATCTTCAGCATACACTTTTGTTAATATAATTGCTTTTAGTAACATCTCTAAACCCTTGTCAGGTCTAATAAAACCAAAATAAGTTATTGTATGATTATTTTCATATAGTTTATTTTCCAAAAAATTGGTAGGTAAGATATTTGAACCTATGTGTATTATTTTGAATTTATCTTTTTTTAGGAAAGGAAACAATTTCATAATTATTTCTTTCTCTTCATTATTAGTTAAAATAATTTCATCGCTGAATAATACTAATGGGATTACTGATATTTTCCTTAAAAAGTGTGATTGACTAAATTCATGAAGTGTTGTCATAACATTTATTTTCTGGATTGAAAACAAGTTCTTTATTTTTATGTAAAGCGGTAAAAGATTTACTCCAATTTTATAACCATATCCTCTTGTAGGATATTGTATATGAATAATATTAATATCATTTTTTTTACAATAATTATATATTTTTTTAATACAGCGCCAATCCCAACTGAAAACTATAGGTTCGCTAATTCCATCTGATATTACTTCTTCATTTTTTGAAGTTATAACTTTGACTTTGATTCCAATTTTATTTATAAAATCTACTAGAACTCTGGTATAATCCCCAACTCCACATTTCATATTAGGATATGAACCTGATATTATCGCTACTCTCATTTGAAACCTCCACTAAATTATTAAATTTATTTATGATAAGTACCCAAAATAGCAAAATAAAGTTTAAATAATCTCCAAAGACTGCAATATTAAAGAATGACCTTACTAAGTAAGAAGACAAAATCGACATTAAGGCAATTTCAAAATAATTTCTATTTTTTATAGAAATCTTAACCAAATATATCCATAACGAGAAATAAAAACACATATATAAAACTAAGCCTATTAACCCTTGGTATAAAACTAAAGCCAAATATGTATTATCTATTATTATATTTTTAGTTAAATCAAATCTATCATTTTGAATCAAACCATATCCGAACAATAGATCGAAAATATTACCATTAAAAATAAATTTCAAATAATAATCCCACTCATTTAAGCGCATGTATAACGACATATCATTGGTTAAAGATCGAAAATCAACTTTTCTTATAATTGGCGTTACATATATTATCAACACGGATATTAATAGATATATCAACGGCAATATGTATAAAAGAAGTTTTTGTCTGTCTATTTTTTTATCATAAATTTTCAACACTACTAATGTACTAAGTGCAAATACCATAGTTAAATATATATTTCTCGTTAAAGTTATATATATATTCACAATCGAAACTACTATAATAAAAACATTGAAAATACTTTTTCTATAAAACATATGTTTTGAAAAATATATTGATAATACAGTTAAAGAAAAAAGGCCATACTCTAATGCTGAACTAAAAAACGAAGTTGCCCTTATATGTCCAAAAAAATTCTGACTCATAATTTTCCAATAATCATCATTAATATTAGTTTGAATAATAGGACTGTTAAAAAAATATTGAGCCATACCTAATGGCCAAATAATAAATGCAGATATTAAAAGAAGTTTTGACATTTTAAAATAAATATCATTTAAGTCCATCTTTTTAATAACTTCTAATTTTTGAGGTCCAAATATATAAAATAACATAAAGGCAGGATAAAACATTGTTGCCATAAAAGAAAATATTATATAACTAATTGGATAATTAAGTCTAAATAATAAAAAGAAACTAAATAAAGAATATCCTAACCATAATAAATAAAAAATTGCTACTTTTTGAGAAATTAATAACCTTACTCTCTTAACTAAGAGAAGATGAATAATCCAGATTAACAAAAACGAAGATAATATAATTTTTATAGTTATACTAGGTATAATTACTTTTTTAAAAAATTTTATTTGTATTATCGCAAATGCACCATAAAATAAATTAGTCACAAGAGCAAAAACAGAAATTTGTTTTAGAGCTTTAATATACATCATTAGCCTCCGTATATCCAATTATACTAAATTATGATTTCGTATAATTAGTTTCTCTTTCTCGCTTTCTCTCCCTTAGGTAAGAGAAAATAATTCAAACTCATCTCAATTTATATATATTTCTTCAACTCTTCTAATTTCTCTA
>Ga0207429_10067_pt1 | contig 24271 bp, 33 predicted proteins | sample YelNats1bottle13_FD_187545 | JGI IMG/M metagenome (GOLD analysis project Ga0207429, IMG submission 187545) | Hot spring thermophilic microbial communities from Obsidian Pool, Yellowstone National Park, USA - site 1 bottle 13 (SPAdes) (version 2) | ecosystem: Environmental > Aquatic > Thermal... | reverse complement strand
AAAAAAAGGAGCTGATAAAATGGACTTTAAAGGCTTTTCTCTCTCCAACGAAGGTCCACAAAACACCACAGCAAAAATTTTGCTAGGTTTAATAACATTCCTGCTGTACCTTTTTCTCACAGCATGGCTTTTTGTACCTGCAATCAAAACATTTCAGCTTTTATCACAGCTGAACCCACAGACCAGCTCAAAAATAGACTTTACACTCATAAAGCAGATGTACGCAAATCCACTGCTCAGCTTAAAAGAACTCACAAACCCAGTAATATTAAAGGCTTACCTTATCTTCCTGCTAATCTCCATACCCGCAATAATAGTGTTAGTAATACTTGCCAGAGCAACAGACTACAGAACACAGGGCGTAAAATACCTGAAAGACGACGGAACACACGGCACAGCAAACTGGATGACAGTGCCGGAAGCAAAAAAAGTATTAGGAATAGGTACAAACAAAGGCTTAATACTGGGTAAGATAGGTAACAAAGTAGTTACACTGCCACCTGACACTTTTTTAAACAAAAACGTAGCAATATTCGGATCTCCAGGTTCAATGAAATCAAGGGCATATATAAGGACAAACATACTGCAGCTTGCAAAAGAAAGCCAGAGCATGGTAATAACAGACCCAAAAGGAGAAATATTTAGAGATATGTCAGAATTTCTAAAAAACAGAGGATACACTGTCAAAGTATTCAACCTTGTAAACATGAAGTACTCGGACAGGTGGAACCCAATTGAAACCATACAGGATGACATAGATGCACAGCTTTTTGTAGAAGTAATCATAAGCAACACAAAAGTAGCTTCAACAAAGGCAGGAGATCCTTTCTGGGACAGAGCAGAACAGAACCTTCTAAAGGCACTTGCACTGTACGTAGCAATGGAATATCCAGAGCATGAAAGAAACCTTGCAAGCGTATATTCACTTTTAGCAAGCGCAGAGCCTAAAGCAGTAGACTCTGTCTTTAAAACTTTACCCAACAGCCATCCTGCAAAAATGCCTTACAACATATATGCACAGGCCAATGAACAGGTTAGAACAGGTGTCATAATAGGTTTAGGCACAAGGCTCCAAGTTTTTCAGAACAAGCTGGTACAGAAAATTACAGAGACAAGCGATATAGACTTAGAACTTCCAGGGAAACAAAAATGCGCATACTTCTGCATCTCAAGCGACACAGACTCAACATTCGACTTTTTAGCAGGCCTGTTTTTCTCATTCCTTTTCATAAAGCTTACAAGATACGCAGATATGAACGGAGGTTCCCTTAATCCAAACGTATACTTCCTTTTGGACGAATTCCCAAACATAGGCGCTATACCTGACTTCACAAAGAAAATAAGCACAATGCGCTCAAGAGGAATACACTCAAGCGTAGTATTTCAAAACATATCACAGCTTAAAAACAGGTATCCCAACGATGCATGGCAGGAGATAATAGGAAACTGCGACACAAGGCTTTTTTTAGGCTGCACAGACGTTGCAACAGCCCAGTTCGTTTCAGACTTGCTTGGGCAGGCAACAGTAGAAGCAAGGGCACACAGAAAACATGCAGGCTTTGAGGGCATATTTGACTTTGGAGACATATCAATAAGCGCACAGAAAAGGCCTCTTCTCACTCCAGATGAAATATTAAGGCTGGAACACAGAAACGCAATAGTAATATTAAGAGGGCAGAAACCTCTTTTGGTAGAAAAAATGGACTACACAAGACATCCTCTGGCAAAAGAAATCAAGCCTACACCAATCACTGAATATATACCTGAATGGACAAAGCAGGAAGATAAAAAAGCAGAAACAAGACCTGCAGAAAAACTTACAAAAGAACCTATCGAAGCAGTTAAAGACAACAGCATAGAAGAAATTAAAGAAACTGAAGAAGAAGTATTTTTCATATCAAACACCTTCAGCAGAACAGAAAACGGACAGCTTAAAATTGCTGAATTAAACGAAGAAGAAAATTCTGATACTAATACAGAAAATAACACAAACAATAAAGAAGATTCAAAAAATAGAAAAAATAAAAAGCGTTTTTGGTAAAGAAAGGAGAAGTCCTATGAAAGTTGGTGAATTCATTAATAAACATTCATTAGAAGAACTTTATCTGTCGGTATTAAAAAAGCACGATGATAATAATGTATATCTTATACTTTTCATGACTGACGAAAAAGGTCAAATCAAGAAAAAGTACAGAGATTTTTACGATGCATTAAAGAAACTGACTCCTGACAAAAACATAAAAGGCAGAATAATCTTTGACTCTTTTTCCGGCAGAATAATAGAAGCAGAAGATTCTAAAAATGAACGTCTGGAATTTTTAAGCTGGGAAGAAGTTTTAGCATTAGACACAAACATAAACGAAGATAATAGTCCTTTTGAGAAGTTATTTTTTATCGACTATCTTCTATATCTTATAACAATGCATGGGAAAGCATTTGACCTTAAGACAAAGAAAAAAATTGAATACGAAGAAAAGACAAAAGAAAATCTAATCCCTAAAGTAAGAAATACAAAAGAAAAGCTTCTATATTTCTTAAAAGAAGTCCTTTATATTTTTAAATCCCCTTTTACTATCCCTGTTTTACTTGCAGGTATAACAGTTACAGCAAAATATATAAAACCCTCTATATATGTTCTCGCAACCTTAATAGACGCAGACCTATCAACAATTCCGACAAAACTGCTAATCACATTAGGCCTATTTACGTTCTGGTATCTGTCTTTTTCTGCTTACAACAAAATAGACAGCTATTTAGACCAAACTTTTAAAACAAAGCTGAAGAAAAACATAGAAGAACATCTTAAAAACCATCCGGAAGACTCCGTATTTTTAAATACAGAATATTTTGAAAGTTTTAAACTTGCTATAACACTAAAAGAAAATTTTTAAACACAGGAGAGGAGGTTTTCATCTTGAAAATGGTAAATGTCAATCTTTTAAAAGAGCATCCCCGCAACAAAGAATTGTTTGACGACATACAGGGACAGGCATGGCAGGATTTTCTGGAAAGCGTAAGAACGAGCGGTATAATAACTCCTCTGATTGTAACTAAAAACGAAGATGAAACCTATACAGTAATATCAGGCTCACAGAGATTAAGAGCAGCAAAAGAGTTGGGAATTAAAGAAGTGCCGTGTGAGGTAAGAACTTACAAAGACAGAGACGGAATTACAAAAGAAGACTGGATATTGAAAGACTTAATAGAGACAAACCTGAGGCAGAGGGGCAAAGGCAATTTAAATGATTTAAAGCTTGCAAAATGCCTTGTAGAATTAATGAAAATATATGGAATCAAGAGGGGTGGGGATAGAAAAAGCGAATTGGTAAATTCTTCATATCAAACGGACAAAATGTCCGATTCGACTATAGAATTTTCTCAATCATATCTGGCAGAACTGATAGGAATTTCTGAAAGACAGTTAAGACGTATTACCAAGTTGAATAACTTAATTCCCGAAATACAGCAGCTGATAGATGAAGGGAAGCTTTCAACAACGGAAGGTGTACAGCTTGCAACACTTGACGAAGAGATACAGAGAAAGCTTTATTATGCTTTAGGCGAAGACATAAACAAAATGACAACGGAGCAGATAAGGAAAATCAAAGAAGAATCAGAAGAAAGCATAAAACAGCTTATAGAAGAAATAAACAAACTGCAGAGAGAACTCCAATCCAGAGAATATACGCTGAGGCTGAAAGAAGAAGAAATTTCCAAAAAAGAAAGCCTGATAAAACAATACGAAACAGCCATAGAAATTAACAACGAAAGAATAAAGAAACTGGAAAATGGAGTAATAAAGACAGCAGAAGTAATTCCTGATGAAGTAAAAAAAGAGTTAGAAAAGCTGAAAAAAGAGCAGGCAGAAGCTGGGGAAAGGCTAAGCCTGCTTCAGCAGGAGCTTGAAAGAACAAAAAGAGAATATGAAGTACTGAAACTACAAACTACAGCAGAAGAAAAAGCAAGAAAAATAATAGACGAAATTATTAGGCTGAATGACAGAATATCCACTTTCAAAGAAATCACATCCTGCAGTAACGAAGTAAAAGAAGAGTTCAAAAATTCCATATCAAGCCTTAAAAAGAGCCTGGAAAACGTGCTAGGCTCTTTTTAAAATAAAAAATCAAAAAGAAAAGGAGAGGATGAAAATGACAGAAGCATGGCAGGATATTTATGCATCAAGGCAGTCAAACAAAATCCTGACAGGTACTTTAAGCGCAATAGAAAGTCAGAATGATAAGAACTTTGCAGTCATATTCTATGACGGAGTAAAAGTAATAATACCTTTTGAAGAAATGGGAATAGAAAACATAAACAAAACAATTGTACGCTCTATGATAGGTGCTGAAATAGACTTTGTAGTGCGTGGCATAGACACAGAAAAAGAAATAGCAGTAGCCTCAAGAAAATTTGCAATGAACTTAAGGAAAAAGTACGAACTTCCCAAACATGAAGTAGGAGACGTAATACTTGCCCGTATAGTTGCAATAGGCAAAAACCATGCCGTTGCAGAGGTATACGGCATAGAAACAAAGATACCAAAAGAAGAAATAGGATATGGCTATATAGACAGAATAAACGACCTTCTGCAGGTTGGAGACAAAGTACCTGCTAAAATAACGAAGCTTGATATAGAAAACAACCTAGTAGAAATTTCAATAAAACAAACAAAACCTAATCCGTTTGAGCAGCTGGATTCAAAGTATAAAAAAGGCGGAGAATACTTAGGTACAGTAACAGGCTCACAGCCTTACGGATACTTTGTCAACCTGGAACCCGGAATAGACGTGCTGTGTCCCAACCCATACTGGAAGACAAAGATAGAAAAAGGCGATAAAGTTACAGTGCGCATAACAAGAATAGACCACAAAAAGCAAAGAATTACAGGAGTATTAAAAAGGCTTGTCAGGAAGGCGCAGTAGGCAGGGTAGGAAGGCTTATCCTGCCCCTATTATTCATCTGTTTGTAGTAAACGTTTAAAGATGTTATAATAAAAAAAACAAACTGGAGGGTCAAAAATGAAAGCAAGGGATTTAAAAACAAAAAAGCTTAAGACTGTTAAAAAACTGTTTAAAATAACGAAAGAAACCGGACAAATCTTAAAAAAACTGGGTTATTCAGAGGACAACATTTCCGAACTTGTTAAAGAAATAAGAAACGAAGATTGAATGTTTTTTTTAAAATAGGGTTTACTTTTAAAAAAAACAAGATATACTATATATTGAATAAGCAGCATCCTCAGCATAAAGTTTTTTCTCTGATAATGAGAGACCATTCCTCTTCCGTTTTTTTGCGGTTAAAGAAGAGGTAGCTGAGAAGCTGCACGGCATGGCGCTTAAGGCCGTAAAAAGCAGCGCCGAAAATCTTTAGCAGAGCAGAATATTGCCTGTTTTTTATTTTTTGAAAAGAATAAAATGGTGGACTCGTTCAAAAGGATAAGGATAACCGGTTTTCAGCCGGTAGATACAGGTTCAAGTCCTGTGTCCGCTACCAGAAAGAAAAGCATACGGCTTATGCTGTATGCTTTTCTTTATTTAAAAATAGACAAGGGGGAATTCTTATGAAACTTGTCAATCTAACGCCACATGAGATTACTCTCGTGGTTTCAGAAGGTGAACTAAAAATACAACCTTCAGGAATCGTAGCAAGAGTCAGCGTAACAAGAGAAAAGGTGGATGAGATTTCTGTAGACGGGAAAATTATTCCCATTTACAGGAACAAATTTGGACAAGTAGAAGATCTGCCAAACCCTGCTCCTGATACGTTATACATCGTTTCAGCAATCGTAGCTCAAGCCGTACCAGATAGAACAGATGTAGTAATTCCAGACGACGCAGTAAGAGACGAGGCAGGGAGAATAATAGGAGCAAGAGGGTTGGCAAGAGTATAAAGCAGGGAGCAAATCCCTGCCTTTTTAATTTCCAAAACATAAGAGAGGAGAATAAAAATGGAACAGAAGTTAAAATGGGAAGAATTTTGGAACATCTATGAAATTGTTACCGGTATGAAGCCAAAACACAAAAAAGAATTTGAAGAAGAGGTCGAAAATGCAAAAAGAGAGTTAATAAAACTTTTTGGGGGAACAAAAATAGAAATAGAGAGTAATGCTGAAATATCAACAGAAGAAATAAGAGAAGAAATCAACAGTTACCTAAACAACCTATGGGAAAGAATGCAGAAAAAAGAGGAAATACCAGAAAAAATAATGACCGACATACACGAAACAATGCTGGTATTTTTAGAGTTCGATGTTGCTCCAGAAGACCTTGCAGCAGGATACATCAGTGAAAAGTCCTATATAATAAAAGCACTAAATGGAGCAGTACAGCCGGGAATGAAGATAGCGAAAGCTTTAAGAATAATGCTGAAAGACAGAGGTCAAGAACAGTATTCTGATTTTTTAATACAAGATTTATCAATCTTACAAGGGAAACTAAAAAGCACAAACAAAAAAACAAAAATAGTCGTATCACTCGACCCACTTGATTTTCTCCTTGCCAGCAACGTTACAACTGGTTGGAAGACATGCCACTCAATCATCAGTGGTACTCACGCCGCAGGAAATCTGTCATATTTAGCAGATAAGCATACAGCAATTGCATATGCATATAAAGAATTTGGAGAATACCTGGATATAAAAGTCCCTAGAAAGATATGGCGCCAGTGGGTATTTATTGATGTAGAAAATGCGATAGCGCTATTCCAAAAACAATATCCAACCGAAATAGAACAGTATTCAAAAAATGCCCGCTCAATTGTAGGGAATGCTCTAGCGAAATATCATAACATAGAAGCAAATTGGACAAAAGCCAAATGGAACAGCAATAAAGATACAATCTACTACTCCAATATTGCAGAAATTGCTTATTCTGACCCAACAGACACTTATATTTACTTCAAAAATTTAAGTCCTTCCAAAGAAGACTGGAAAATCCCCGTAGGAGAACCTCCTGTATGCCCAGTGTGCGGCGGAGAAATTGATGTCAGCAGTGAACTGTACTGCAGTAACTGTGCTGGATACGTTCGCTGCAGTGAATGCGGCGAGTGGGTGAGTGAAGATGAAGCATACTATGGTGCAGACAGCGAATTATACTGCGAAGAATGTTTTAATAAGCATTTTGTTTCCTGCGCCGAATGCGGCAAAATAATATGGAAAGAAGATGCATACTACAACCCGGATGGAGACTATGTATGCGAAACCTGCTTTAATGAAAGATATGTTGTATGTGATGCATGTGGAAGCGTCGTCTGGAGAGATGAAGCATATGAAGTGAACTTTGAAGTATACTGCGATGAATGCTTCCACAAATACTTTGTCGCCTGCAGCAACTGTGACAGCCCCATAGATAAAGACAGCGCACTCACAGATGTATATGGGAATTACGTATGCGAGTTCTGTGCAGAGTCAGATTACGTTACCTGCGAGATTTGTGGAGAATTAGTAAAAATAGACGATGCGGAATATATAGATGACGACACCTACGTATGCGAATACTGCTTTAGAGAACACTATACCATCTGCAGAGAATGTGATACAGCTATAGAGAAGGACAAAGCGTACTACACAGACGAAGGCGTCCCTCTCTGCGAAGACTGCTATATTGAATGGAGAGCAGAACAAAAACAAAAGGAGGGAAGCGCCGTATGAGAGAGAAACTAGAAAAAATTTTTACAAAAAGCAGTAATGAATTACTTTTCAGCTTCCTTCCAAAAATACTTAAAGATGCAGGCTACAAAGAAATAAAACATGGAAACTCTTTTTTGTACGCAGAGGGGAATATACCAATAATGCTTACAGCACACACAGATACAATATTTGAAGATCCCCCACAAGAGATATATTTTGACCAGGAAAAACAAGTATTTTGGTCGCCGCAGGGACTAGGAGCAGATGACAAAGCTGGCATATTTGGCATCCTGTACTTAATAGAAAAAGGTTACAAACCCTATGTACTGTTCACTGACGGAGAAGAAAGAGGAGGCAAAGGCGCATTAGAAGCATCACAGATAATAGCTGCACCTCCTGTAAAAATGATAATAGAATTAGACAGGAGAGGTAGTAAAGACGCTGTATTTTACGACTGCATATGTCCTGAGTTTGAAAAATATATCCTAGATTTTGGCTTTGAAAAAGCCTTGGGCAGCTTTACAGATATATCCATACTGTGTTCTAAGTGGAATCTACCTGGTGTAAACCTAAGCACAGGCTACTACAATGAGCACAGCGAATTAGAATACCTCGTTCTCGCAGACCTTTTAAATACGCTGGGAAAAGTAGAAAAAATACTGCAAAATCCACCACAACAGAGTTTTGAAGTTAAGTTCAAAAACTCATATTTTGAGATGATAGACGAAATGTTTGATAATTTTGACTCTCTCAACTCTGAAGGCAGCTTTGAAGAGCCTTACTGCTGCATATGTGGAGAACCTTACTGCGAACTTTATAGACTGCCAGAAAATCCTGACTGTTTGGTCTGCAGAAACTGTTTTGAAGACATGGAAGAAAGAGAGCCAAACCCAGGAGAACTCGCTTATTACCCGTGGTAAGCTGCCTCCTCTCCCTCCTTTTTTAAAGGCTAAAGTGTACATAGGGTTCTTAATCCAGCATAAAACACTTCTTCTGTGAAACCCGTACCTTCTCAGTCATACGGAAGTAGCAGAAGAGAGTAAAGGGAAGGTTGCTGGAGAGAACCCACGACATCATGCCCACTGTCGCAAAATCAGGCATGAAAAACTTTGTCCTTTCCATGGCTTTGGGCAGAGAGCTCCTGTGCGCTTCGCCGGGAAAAGCAGTGACCTGTCCAAAGAGGGGGCAGGACAAGTCGCAACACCAGGTGCCTCGTCGGCAAAGCCGACTCGGACGTGGTGTTGCTCCTCGTCCCTTTCGCATGGAAAGGATTCGCTCCTCATGGCTAAAGGTACAGAGCCCTCGTGCGCTTCGCCGAGAAAAGCGATGATGTACCTTTAGAGCGAACGGCGACCACTGCGCCCGTCTTGATGTTCGGGCTTCGTGTTCGCTCCTGCATGGGGAGCAAAAAACAGAAGGCAGGAGGGAAATCTCCTGCCTTTTTCAAATTTCAAAAATAAAAAGGGGGAATAAATGTGCAGATCACAAAAATTCCAAAGAGAAATGGGGAATTCAGAACTATCTATGTTCCTAACAAAGAAGAAAAACAGAAGTTAAGAGGCCTTCTTGGAGAGCTAAACAGGAAGGCCAAAAATATTTTATCTGGCGCTGTACATGGATTCGTTATAGGCAGGTCTCCTGTAACAAATGCACTCCCACACGTGGGATATGAATACACTATCAGCTTTGATTTAGAAAACTTCTTTGACACAGTAACACCAGAAAAAGTAGGGAAATATCTATCAAAAGAAGAAAAAGAAGCAGTATTTGTGGATGGTGCAGCAAGACAGGGACTTCCAACCTCACCGGTTGTTGCCAACCTTGCAGCAGCCGATATGGACAAGGCTATACTAAAATGGATAAAAAAGGACGGCAGGGATATAGTTTACACCCGCTATGCTGACGACCTCACTTTATCTTTTAACGAACCCGAACTGATACCAGTGATTAAAGAAAAAATTCCAGAAATTATTAGAAGAAACGGTTTTGCGGTAAATGAAAGGAAAACAAGGGTTCAGGCTGCAAAGGCTGGACGAAGAATTATATGTGGGGTTGCAGTAGATAGAGACGGAATATATCCCACAAGAGAGATAAAAAGACGCCTAAGGGCTGCACTTCATCAGGGGAACAAAAGACAGGCCAGAGGTTTAGAAGAATGGATGAAGTTAAAACTGCCAAAGCCTGCGGAAGTAATAGAAAGGACCGAAAAATGGATAGAGGATGCAAAAACTCTAATAGAACTTTGGGGTTTAAAAAAGATAGATGTAGAAAAGACTCTTAAAGAAAAAGCTATACCAGAACAAGACTTAGGAGACGGCTGTTACATAACAAACGACCCAGCATATATTCTTGGGATGAGCTATTTCACAACAGGCTGGAGAAGTTGTATGGCACCTGACGGAGAATACGGGAAAGGTACAATAACATGGCTTGCTCTCTCAGGAACATCCGTAGCAGTATTCCTATCAAACTCCAAAAAAGCAGTCCTAAACGTAGAAAGAAGAACTATGCGTGCGAGGTGTCTTGTTCACAAGCTTCGCACGGGAGAAATTGTATACGACAGACTTTATGGAAATCCACAAGACATAGAATTTTTAAAACAGAAGTTAGAGGCTGCGGGTATAAAATACGCCCGTGAAATGCCTAAAACCCCCAAATTATACGTAGTAGGAAATGTGCCAAGAAGCCTTTCACAGCCTTATCTCGACACCTTAGGCCGTGAAAAAATTGTCTTGAAAGAGTCACAAAGGAAAGCATATAGATATTACTTATAAAAAACAAAAAGGAGGGTTTTTATGAATAAAAGGTGGGAAAAGTGGGACGAGTTTATGGGACCTATTGTTGACGAAATAATAGAAGAGGACTGGATACAGCAGGATAAAGTTGACAATGCGGTTTACAATATGTTATGTGAATTAGCAGACCAAACAATACCATGGAATACAGAAATAATCCATGCTGTGATGGACTATGCAAGAAAACTTTTATGGGAAGGTTACAAAATCAGGGTGCCATACCCTGAGGTAGAAGTAAGAGAATAAGGCAGGAGCCTTCCCCTCCTGCTTTTTTGTACATAGAGTTTCATCTCAGCGTAAAATACCTTTCCTGCAGTATCTGTACCCCTTCCATCAGCGCAGCAGGAAAGAGTAAAGAAGGGGTTGCTGGGAGAAGCTCACGGCACAATGCCCTCTGCCGTAAAAAGAGGCATTAAAAAAGTCTAAAACGTGCAGAGAAAAGCCCTGTACGTTTTAATATAATATAAAAAATCAAAGGTGGGAGGAGTTTAACATGGCATCAAAAAGAAATATCGAAAAAGCCAAAAAGGCAATCAGGGAGTTTCTGCTTCAAAACAAGGACACAAAATACTTTATGCTTTATACTCTTTCTGTAGTTGCTGATAAAGCAGTAGGGAAGGAATTGTTTCCATCGCTGTATGACTATGAAATTCTTGTTCCAGGATACGCAACATGGATAGACGCAGAAGATCTCGATGAAAAAACTTTAACTAAGGGTCTTGGCGGGCGCTTTCTGTCAATAAAAAACCCTTATTACTCAAAAAATTAAAAAAAGGAGGAATTTATATGCCTATCAAAGGTTTAACAGAAAAAAGAAGTCTTGCCCGTATAGGTAAGATACATCTTGGGGTAAAGCAAAAAGCAAAGGGAGGGAACCTTTATCCCACTGCTACAGACTACTTTGTAGTCTATGAAGACGGGAATACAGCTCCGGAGATTGTAGCAAAGTTCAAGGCACTTTACAGAGATAAGCCAAAAGAAATTGACATCATATTCCCTGTAAATGACCCGGAAGTATTTTTCCCGCAGTGGCTTAAGCGCTACGGAAACAACAGGCTTCTCTGCAAAGGCGATGGAGAAACAGCTTTCGAAACAAACCCACAAACAGGCGAAATTAGGCAGATTGAGTGCAAATATAGAAACTGCCCGTACTATCAGAAAGGGCAGTGCAAAGAAGTAGGGAATTTACTATTTTACGTACAGGGAATACCAGAGGGAGTCTTCCAGATTGATACCAGCTCCATAAACAGCATTAAAAAAATAAACACAGCAATTGACATAATAAAATCTGCAAATGGAGGGAAGATAGCTGGAATACCGCTTAAACTGGCACTTGTTCCTATGAAGGTGCTGGCAGACGGGAAATATAACAAAACAGTGTACATTCTGCACTTATACCAACCGAATGCAGCAGTAAACCCACCAACAGCAGAAGAAGAAAAGGATGTAGAGGAGCTGGTGAACGAAATAATAGACGAAGTAGAAAACGGAGACTTCATATTCCCTCCGGAGGAGGCAGTAGACGAAGTACCGGAAGACCTCTTCCCTGAAGAAGTGCAGAATGATGAAAGCAAATACGGGCCTTTGACTGTTACTGCGGTTAAAGGCTTTTATGACAAAAACGGGACAACCTTTTATGTCGCCTCTTTAAAAGATGTAAAAGGCAACCAGTATACAATGGTTGTTCCGGAAGAGTTTAAAGAACTTAAGGATATGGCAATTAAAAACTACGTCCTTGAAGAGACAAAGCTGGGAAACAAACTGCTAGAAAAAATAACAGATTATGAAATTGCAATGTAAAGGAGTGGAGGAAATTCCTCCCTCCTTTCTTAAAAAAATAAAAAGGAGGAAGTAAATTATGCACAGCACAATTTTTCAGTTAGAGGAGAAACCTTTAAGATTTGAAGAAGATTTTGCGTCTGAAGAAGACTTTTATGAAGGTTTTGTAGGAATAATTGCAGATTATGTAAGCGAAGACGTTGATAGAGAAGAAGAAATAAACTATTTTGTAACATATTTAGGAAAATACGGCATAATATACAATTCAGAAGAGCAGTCAATTGTTTTCCCTGAAGGCTTTAAAGCAGAATACTTCAGTGAAAGGTTTTTTAAGCTGAAAAAAATTATAGAAGATCTCACAATTGAAGAATTTTCGACAGACAGCACAAAAGTGTGGCTTTTAAAAAATCTGATCGAAGAAAAATACGGGATATATATCTATCACAAAGGGGCATGGAAAACTTTTGATGAATTTGTGCGCTATAATCTGAAAGAAGGGCAAAAGTATCACATTGGCACTGTATTAGACTATCATTTCTAAAAAAAGTAAAGTACCTGTTAAAGAAAAAGAAGGAGTGATATAATGATAGCAGAAAAGGACGAAAGAGGTGAGAATATGAAAAGCCTCGAAGAAAGGGTGGCATATTTGGAAGGTTCGCTGGAGCATATAACAAGCCGAATTGCGAACATAGAAAGCGATATTAAGGAAATAAAAACAGAAATAAAGGAACTCGACAAAAAAATAGATACAAAAATAGATGCAATTAATAATAGAATAGATGAACTTAACAAAAAAGTAGACAACAAGATAGATGAACTTAACAGGAAAATAGATGACAAGATAGAAAAACTTGATAGTAAAGTAGAAAAAATATTATACGATTTAAACAGCTCAAATAAATGGTTCATAGCAACAACAGCCACGGCAGTAATTGGTATAATAAGCATCCTAATAGCTATTATCAAAACAGGGCTATAAAACCAAAAAAAATAAAAGGAGAAAGCACGTCTTTTAACAGGGACGTGCTTTTAATTTTTAAAATAAAAAGAAAGGAATGAGTACAAAATGGAAAAAGAAATTCACAAATATTTTATAAAAAGATTAAAAGAAGAAGGAATTCGTATTCTACCGGGACATTACCCTAAGCTTAAAACAAGAGAAGAGGTTGATGAATGGATTTATGTTATCAAAAAATCGTTTGAAGACTTTTTTGAAGAAAAAGGAGGAGAGGAAAATGAATAAAACATTAGAAAACTATCTTGTCCAAAAAGTAAAAGATACAGGCATAACTACAGTTCCCGGCCACTGGCCGGATTTTAAATCAGAAAAAGAAATTGATGAATACTTTTCTCAGGCAGAAATGCTTTTTGAATATGTAAAAAGGAAAAGGAGGATAAAGGCAAAATGGTAATAAAATCAATAGCTTTAAAAAATTTCAAGAATCATAAAGACTTATCAATAAATTTTAACGACAGGCACACCGTAATTTACGGTGACAACGGCACCGGCAAAACCTCAATAGGAGAAGCGATAACTTGGTGCCTTACAGGAGCGAACCTGTTTGGAACAGAAAATGTAACTAACAAACTGATAACTATGGGAGAAGATGAAATGGCAGTAACCTTAGTTATAGAAAAAGATGGAAAGGAATACGAGATAATACGCTCAAAAAAGAAAAGCGAAATGGAAATAACGATAAACGGTATTAAGTCTACACAAATGGACATATACACTCAATTTATACAGGACAAAGATATATTCTTTTCCGTGTTCAATCCCCTGTACTTTACAGGCCTTGCGCCAAGGGATGCAAAAACCATACTCTATAAGGTTTTGCCAGAGGTTTCTAACGAAGAAGTTTTCAAAGAACTCTCTCCAGAAGTAGCAGAAGCTTTAAAGAAAAACGGATTTAACAATGCAAATACGTTCATTGAAAAGCAGCGGGAAATTTTAAAAGACTGGGAAGAGGGATTATTGAAGTCGCAAGGGAACATAGAAATACTCAAGCAAATTCTAAATGCAAAAATTCCTGAAATGAAAAGCTTTGATGAAACGCAGCTAAAAGCACTGGAAGAAAAGTTGCTGGAGCTGCAAAAAAATCAGAATGTAGAAATAGAAAAAGAACTTGCAATATTGAAAGAGCAATACAAAAGCCCACGTGCGCCACGTTCGGCTATAACTTTACCCTGACAAGGTAAAGAAAAAACCGACATGCCAATAACGGCATGATAACTAGCTCACCGAATTCTGGAGGTGAAACTCCTCCAGCCGTACAGAGCTGACGTCAATGAAGGCAAGTCAAAGCCTGAGACGGTACGAATGCTAATACTCCTGCATGCATTAGCGAACTGCCATTCGTTAATGTATGAAGCCAGGTGAAGACGTACCCTGAAAGTCCTAAGCCACGAAAGTGGCATGGATAAGTATAGGGGCGGGCATCCAGTCCCATGGAGACGCAAGAAAGGCACGCCTGAAGCTCCGTTATTGTATGCCCTCGAAAGAGGGAAACTGTGGGAATCAGGAGTGATACTGTGGGTTTATCACTCCTGTATGAGCCTGAAATGACTCATAACAGCCTGTGAACAACTACAGCTCAAACACAGGTGTAAGTTCCCCGGAGTAGAGTGCCCTCCTAAAGGACGACAGAGGATAGGTGAGCTGGAACGTGGGAGAGCCTGTATGTGGAGCATGGCAGTGCGAAGAAGCATACAGGAAGTCGGAGGTGTCATAGTAGTGATGACGTACTGTAACATAAACAGTACAGAGCGAAGGACACCAGACGATTAGCCTTGTAATAATTCCCAAGCCACCTTGGTAAGTCCCTGAAATATGGGTAACGAACCATAAGACACGGAGGTGATGTCTTATGTATATAAACGGCAAGGTGGAAAGTGAAGCACAACTCAAAGAAAAATTAGACTTCATATATGCAAAAAGCAAAGAAGGCAGAAGCTTCCATGGACTATGGGAACTAGCTTTCAATCCAATAACAATTGTTACAGCAATACACAATATCAAAAGCAATAAAGGAGCACATACTCCCGGAATAGACAATCAGGATATAGATCAGTATCTCCAAATGCCATATGAACAATTAATAGAACTAATTATCCAAACAGCTAGAGACTATCATCCTAAACCAGTCAAAAGAGTCTACATCCCAAAAGCTAATGGCAAAATAAGACCACTGGGCATTCCCACAATACTTGATAGGATAATCCAGGAATGTATAAGAATAGTTATAGAACCAATAGTAGAAGCAAAATTCTTTCCACACAGCTATGGATTTCGTCCATATAGAGCTACTAAACACGCCATAAGACAAATAATACAATATATAAATGCAGCCAAAAATGATATTCCCAAATACGTAATTGAAGGAGATATTAAAGGCTGTTTTGATAACATAAATCATCGTATACTACTACAAAAATGTTACAAAATTGGAATACATGATAAAAGAATTCTAGCATTAATTAAACAAATGCTCAAGGCAGGCTTTATTGAAAATGATTTGTATAACACAACTGATGACGGAACTCCTCAGGGAGGAATCATATCACCAATACTAGCAAACATATACCTCAACAATTTTGATTGGACGATAGGAAGAATGTATCAAGAGCCCAAGAGATTAGCCAAATATGTAGATAATGATAGAAATAGACTCAAAAAACAAGGTATCGTACCAAAATATTTAATAAGATACGCAGATGATTGGGTAATAATGACCACAACGGAAAAAGAAGCACAAAGACTATTAAAATATCTCAAGAAATATTTCAAATACAAACTTAAACTTGAACTATCTGAAGATAAAACGGTAATCACGGACATAACACAAAAACCTATTAAATTTTTGGGATTCTTAATAAAAGCAGACTATAAAAGAAAAACTCCCAATGATTCAGTACAAAACAAATTAGTAGGAAAACCATATCCGAACCCCGAAAAAGTCAAGAAACAAATTAAAGAAATCAGTAAAGAAATCCATAAATTAAAAGAAATATCTAAAGATATTGATAGAGCTATACAAATTGAAAAGATTAACACAATGATAATCGGAATAGCCGAATACTGGAAAACAAGCATTTGTTCAAACACCTTCAAATATATTGATGATAAAATCAACAAAAGTGCCCTTAAAGTATTCCAAAAACTATATCCGAAGACATACCAAGAGCATTACATTGAACTGGCCAGACTAACAAACCGCCCACAGAGACATGCTGGCTATCAGACTAAAGTCTTTGCAATAAAAGTCAATGATATGTACATTGGAATAACCAAAGCCTTTATAACAGGTAGCCATTGGGAGAAATATCCATTCAATCAAAAAATGACACCATACACCGAACAAGGAAGGCAGCTATATCTAAAACAATTCAACCACAAAAAGAAACTACCCCTAGATAGACCACCTCTCTACGATATAGACACCTTGAAACACGCCAAAAATCAAAAATTATACAACTTCGAATACTTCATGAACAGAGAGTATGCATATAATCGTGATAAAGGCAGATGTAAAATATGTAGAACACTCCTTGAGGCAGGAAATAGAGAATGTCATCACCTAAACCCCTATCTACCATTAGAACAAATCAATAAGGTACCTAACTTAGTATGGCTATGCTCCGAATGTCATAAAGTAGTCCATGGAAAAGACATTCCTAGTTACTATAATAAAAAGCAAATAAAGAAGATAATGAAATACAGGGAATTATTACAAGCGGGCAATGACGGCGACGTCAAAGCCTGACTCAAAATAGAGGGCTAATCGTTGGAAAGCCGTATGAGGCGAAAGTCTCACGTACGGTTTGGAGTGGGGGAAAGGGCGGAGATAACATCAAAGCCCTACCTATCACTACCGATAGAGAAGCCTCAGTTAAAAGACACAAGCATCCTGCAGAAAGCCAGAGAAGAACTTCTGCAGGAATATAAGCAAATTCAGCAGCAGATTAAAAACCTTAAACCACAGTACATCACCTGTAATAAATGTGGCAATAAAATAGATGTTACTGCAAAAGAAAAACAACTTTTACTGGCAAAGCTGCAGGAGATAAAAGAAAAAGGCACAAAAACTGCTGCAGAGCTAAAAGCTGTTATTGAAGAAAACAAAAAAGCAGAAAAGGAATTTCAAGAAAAAGTAAACAAATACAGAAAAGCCCTTGAGATAAAAATTAAGAGGCTAGAAAATGCACTAAATACAGATACAAACAAAGAACAAATCCAGCAGATAATGCAGCAAATAGAAAAACTTAGGTTTGAAGAAAGAGAAGTAATAAGCCACAACGAAAGTGTTAAAGCACTGCTCAGACAGAAAGAAGAAGCAAAGAAAAAACTAAAAGAAGTAGAAGAGGATATAAAACTGGCCGAACAGCAAATAAGCGAAATAAAAATTCTCATAGAATACGCAAAAGCTTTTAATAGTAAAAAACTAGAATTAGAAGCGGCAGAAATAAATAAATATCTTAACAAAGTATCACTTCAGCTTTGGAAAATTGTTCAAAGTACAGGCGAAGTTAGAGACGATTTTAAGATACTTTACGATGGAAAAGAATTTAATGTACTCTCTTATTCCGAACGGATCAAAGCAGGATTAGAAATTGCAAACCTTATAATGGGTTTAACAAACATAAAATTTCCAATTTTTGTTGATAATGCAGAAAGCATTACAGCATATTCGATGCCGAATACTCAGATAATCGAAGCCAGAGTAAAGGAAGGTATCACAAAACTTGAAATAAAGAATAAGAGAATTGATCTTCTAACGGTTTAACAAAAACGGAAAAAGAGTTATAATAAAATTGTAAAAAAGGAGAACAAAAATGGTGGTGAGAATTATTATGGACAACTTGCTTAAAAATAAGGTAAAAGAAATTATTGATAATCTTCAAGAAGAAGAGTTAGCAGAAGTCATTGATTTTATAGAGTATCTAAAATTCAAAGAAGAAAGAGAAGAAAATGAAATCCTTAATGATATAGAACTGCTGGAGTCAATAAAAAGAGGTCTTGAAGACATAGAAAATGGTGATGTATACGACTTTGAGGACGTGTTCAAAGATGTATAAAATTAAACTTGCAAAAGAAGCTGTTAAGTTTATAGAAAAATGTGATAACAATACTAAGGAGAGAATTAAAGAAGCAACTAAGAGAATTTCACAGTCTCCATACGTTGGTAAGAATATTAAAAAGCTCAAAGATAAGTTTCCACCTCTATACAGATATAGAGTTGGAGATATAAGAATTATTTACCAAATTCAAAAAGAAGAAAGGATTATCTTTATTGTCACTATAAAGTATCGTGGAGATGCATATAAATAAAAATCGAAAGCACAAAAATTAAAAGATTAAAAGATTAAAAGGCGGGAAGCTCTGTTAATTCCCGCCTTTTATTTTTTTTAGATGAATTTTTCTGTACATAGAGCCCAGCCTAACATAAAAGTATAATAATCGTTCCTTCTCCCCTGTGCGTTAAGAGAAGGTTGTTGGGCAGGCTCAGCGACATGGCGTCCTCTGTCGTTAAAGTCGGCGCCAAAAAATACGTACACATTTGTGTACAGTAAAGAGAAGGAGGATTTTTATGAGTTACAAAAATTTTCCAATAGGAAAGACGAGAAAAGACAGAAAATTTCCAGCAAGAGATCTAAGGAAAGACGAAATAGAATATCTCAAACAAAAGGAAAAAGAATTCCTTGATGAACTTCTTGAAGAGGAAGCAGATATTTTGGCAAAATTCATTCACAAATATGAAAATTACAAAAACAAGAAAGGAGGGAAAGAAGATGCCAAAGGACATATACTGGCAGGAAAATGAGAACAGCGAACCTATCCTTGTCGGAACAATTAGAAATGCAAAAAAGTTGCTAAAAGAAAGAGGAGGAAAAGCCTGGATTGAATATTGCGACAGAGACGGAACACCCCTGGAAGTAGAATACATTCAGTTAAAAGGCAGAAATAGAAAAGATTATATGTCAAGAACTCCAGGCTGGTGGAGGTAAGAGAAAAAATAGTTTTAATGTAGCAGGCATATTTGTATAAGACTGGATGGGTAGTAGTAGATAAATCATAAATAAGGAAACAGATTCCGGATGCAAAAGATGAGAACTTCAAAACTGTAGCTATACTTCTCCCTAACTGGTTTGTGAAACAGAGATACTTTGAACTGAAAAACATTGAAGAAGAAGAACAATTAAACAAATTATCCAACTATTAATAGCAGGGAATTACCCCCTGCTATTTCATTTAAAAATATGCTAAAATAAAAGGGAGAGAAAAGCAGTGAAGAAAATATATTTAGATACAAGTGTCATAAGTTTCCTAGAAGCTCATGATGCGCCAGATAAAATGGAAATAACACGAAAGTGGTGGAATAAAGGGAGATTATATTCACAAATATACATTTCTGAACTAACCTTAAGAGAAATTCAAAACTGCCCTGAACCTAAAAGAAGCAAACTATTAAAAGAATTAAGCTCTATTAATTTTGGATATATTAAAATTAATAAAGCTATAAAGAGTCTAGCAGAACATTATGTTTCTCAGAATATAATTCCTGTAAAATATAAAGATGACGCACTCCACATAGCAATAGCAACTTTATCCAACTGCGACATAATATTGAGCTGGAATTTTAAACACATGGTTAAGCTTAAAACTATAAGAGAAGTAAACAATATTAACAGACAGTTAGGATATAAAACAATAAACATAATGGCTCCTTCTGAGTTAATAGAAAAGGAGGGATCAGATTGAAAGAACCTGAAACTATGAGGGAACTGCATAGAATAAGAGCAGAACATTATAAAAAAACAAAAAATATGTCTTTTAATGAATTCATTATGGACATCAGAAAGGATGCACAGAAAGCTCTTATGACCATTCGAGAAATGAGGAAGAAAAATTATCTAAAGAGCGAATAAAAGAGGAGAAATAATTATGAGAGAGCCAAAAACCATGAAAGAACTTCATAAAATTCGCATCAAAAATTACAAAAAAAGAAAAAATATGACGACTGAAGAATATTTAAACTACATCAAAAAACGAGCCGAAGAAGTAGAAAAACTTATAAGTTTAGCTAAAAACTAATATTAATTTAACAAAAACAAAAAGGCGGGAAGCAATCAAAAGCTCCCGCCTTTTTAATTTTCCAGGAATGAAAAGGAGGAGGAAAAAATGTCTAAAGTACACGATATTGTACTGGAAAAAATACTTCAGCAGCTAGAAAAAGGGGAAATCCCGTGGCAAAAGGGATGGGGAGATAATCCGCCCATCAATTACATTACTAGAAAACCTTACACAGGGATAAATGTGCTGCTTCTATCAAAAGGTGGGGAATACCTCACTTTTAGGCAGATACAGCAGCTTGGGGGCAGAATAAAAAAAGGTGCAAAAACTGAAATAGTAGTGTTTTTCAAGCCGTACACCAAAATAGTTAAAGAAGAAGAGCCAGAAACAGGGGAAACCATTGAAAAAGAAAGAGAGTTCCTTGTTATGCGGTACTACCACATCTTTCATATAACCGACACAGAGGGGATTCCTTCCAAACTCAAAAAAGTAGAGCACAATCCTATAAAAGAAGCAGAAAAAGTTGTAGAAGAATATAAAACTGCACCACCAATAATCCATGATGACCCTAATGCAGCATACTACAATCCTGTAGAAGACATAATCAATATACCCGAAAAAGGTTTTTTTGAAAACATCCATGATTATTATTCCACGCTTTTTCATGAAATTATCCACAGTACAGGCCACCCTAAACGTTTAGGCAGGTTCAAAGAGAATGAAGAAGACATATTTGGTTCAGAAACTTACTCATTAGAAGAACTGGTTGCAGAAATAGGCGCAGCAATGCTCTGTCAGCATACAGGAATTGCGGACAGAACAATAGCAAACAGTGCAGCCTACATCCAAGCATGGTTAAAGCAGCTGCAAAATAACAAAAGCTGGATATTCACAGCAGCAGGCAGAGCGCAAAAAGCAGTGGATTATGTTCTGGGTTTAGAATCAGAAGAAGAAGAGCCGGAAAAAGTTTTTGCTGCTCAAAGCTTCTAAAGCCAAAAGGAGGGAACGTCAATGAGTCTTTTTAAATATAAAAAAGGATACAGCATAGATCTTTATGGCTATAAAATTCCAGCCTATTTAACTGTAAAAGACAACATAGTAGTAGCTAAAATATATCACTGGAGCATGTTTTATCCTAAAAAGTTATATAATGTTTTTCTAAAAGAATTTAAAAAAATAGGAAACATAAATTACATTGTAGTTTTAACGGATTCAATGAAAAGCTTTGAAAGCGAAACATTAAAAGAAGCAAAGGAATGGCTGGAAAACAACTGGGACAATGAAAGATTTACTTTTAACAAAAAAGAAGAACTGCTAACAGCAATATACGTTCCCCAAATAATACCAAAATAATATTCACTGTAACACTAAAATCAAAACAACAATAAATTATATTTTTTAGAAAAAACACAAAAAGGAAAGGAGAATGATTTATTATGACTTTAACGAAAAAGGAAAAAGAAATTTTAAAAGAATTAATCCAAAATGAAATAGGAACATTAACAGAAATTATTAACGAAAAATGGAGCGAAGAAATGGACTTCAGAGCCACAAAAGGATACATTAAAGAATTAGAAAACATAGTAAAAAAGTTACAGGGAGAGGGCTAGTTGTGCCTTCTCCTTTTCTGTACATAGGGTTTTATCCTGACGTAAAAAATCTCCTGCGGAAGCGTACCTCTCCCAGCACTGCGCAGAACAGGAGAAGAATACAAGGAGAGGTTGTCAGGAAGGGCTCACGGCACTGTACCCCCTGCCGTAAAAAACGGTACAAAAAATCTCAAAAATGTGTACCTTCAGCTTAAACACAGGTACACAAAATAAAAAAGCTAAAAAACATACACTTTGTTCAAAACAGAGTGTATGTTTTTTAAATAAAAATTTTAAAAGAAAGGAGAAGTAAAAATGAAAAAACAAATCAATCTTCAGAAAGAAGTTTGGGAGGGATGGACAGTAGAAGATTTCATTAAAGAATTAGAACCGCAATTAGCTATAGTTCATCCACCCATAACCACTAAAAAAGGATTGAAGGAGTGGTGCAAAGATAACCAACCTTATTACAAAAAGACAATACCCGAAGTTGTGCAATATTTTTCACAAAAATATAACCTTAAATAAACGAAAAAAGGAGAGATTTTTATGGAGAGAAAAGAGAAAAAAGAAACTGTTAAACTTGTACAAAAGCAGGAAATTTACTGTCCCGACTGTGGAGCAAAATTAATCCCTGCAGAAGGATGCCTTTACTGTCCCTTCTGCGGGTGGAGTAAATGCAAGTAAAAATTGGAAACGTAGTCTTAATCGAAAAAGAAGGGAAATAGGGGACAGATCTTTACTGTCTTCTTAAAAATTAAAAAGGGAGGAAAAATACATGAAAAATAATAAAGATAGCGAAATAGTAGAAATATACACCGACGGGGCCTGCAGTGGTAATCCCGGTCCAGGTGGATGGGCAGCAGTTTTAATATATAAAGGGACAAAAAAAGAAATATCAGGATTTGAAGAAAATACTACAAACAATAGAATGGAATTAAAAGCAGTAATAGAAGCTTTGAAAGCCTTAAAAAGACCTTGTAAAGTTAATTTATACAGTGACAGTAATTATGTAATAAATGCCTTTAAAGAAGGATGGCTTAAAAAATGGCAGAAAAATAACTGGCTAAAATCAGACAAAACACCAGTAGAAAATCAGGACTTATGGAAAGAGCTTTTAGAGGTTTCAAAAAGACATCAAATCAACTGGATTAAAATAAAAGGACATGCAGACAATGAATACAACAACTTATGCGACAAAATTGCCACTAAAGAAATAAAAAAGAATACTAAATCAAAAATTTTAGAATAAGAGGCAGTTTTAAAGGCTGCCTCTTATCATACTAAAGGAGGGCTAAAAAATGAGCAAAAGGAGGGAATACAGTATTTTTTTATGGGGTAATCATATAAAAGTTATTTTTTCTCCACATGCACTAAAGAGGTTAGAAGGTAGGACATCTCTTACTCCAGAGAACATTATTCAATCCATAAAAGCAGCAGAATCAAAAATAAAAAAACTCCGGAAAAAACAGCGCAGATTTGTAGTATTCGATCATGTGCTAAAAGCAGCCTACATGGCTGTATTTGATAATCCAAACAGTGTAGCAATCATAACCGTTTACAAAGACACTGACACATGGATTGAAGGCGGGCCGGACATAATAATGCGAACCCAAAAGGAGCTACGAAGATATGTCTCCGTATAGCTCCTTTTAAAAATTTTTTTAAAAGGGGAGATTAAAAAAAATGAAACAAATAATATATTTTTCAGGAAAAATAAAAGAATTGGATAAATTTTTAAAAATACTTTATACAGTAAATGGTAAAATAGTCGCATTTGATATAGATAACACCCTTATCAATGTAAACAAAGAAATACAGAGGTTAGGATACGATATAAACTCATATCCGAATCCCACTCTAACAGAAGACTTTTGGGTTTATGAAGAAGGCATAAACATTCTTTTCAATGCAGCCTTTGTTCCCACTACAATAAAATTTATAGCAACCTTTTCTACGCTTAATGCTGAAATTGTTTTTGTAACAAGCAGAAGCCCAAAGTTAAAAACTTTTACAGAAAATTGGATAAAAAAATACTTTCCTGGATTTGAAGTGTACTTTACAAAAGAAAAATACCAGTTAGATGCAGACATTTATGTAGAAGACGATCCCCGACAGATACAAAAACTTATATCTTTAAACAAAACTATTCTTGTTCCAGAATGGCCGTATAATCAAAATTTATTTAAAGGCTTGAAAAACGTAATTTACTATAAAGTTTAAAGGGGGAAAAGCATATGAGCAAAAATAGAGATTTTAATATTATAGATACTGCAAAAAATCTAGGAATCACAATTCTAAAAAGAGCTTCTTCTGAAGAATACGTTGCAAGGTGTCCGTTCTGCGGGGACTCAAAAAACCCTGAACACGGACACCTTTATTTAAATATATCAAAAAACGTCTACTACTG
>Ga0207429_10063_pt1 | contig 24624 bp, 26 predicted proteins | sample YelNats1bottle13_FD_187545 | JGI IMG/M metagenome (GOLD analysis project Ga0207429, IMG submission 187545) | Hot spring thermophilic microbial communities from Obsidian Pool, Yellowstone National Park, USA - site 1 bottle 13 (SPAdes) (version 2) | ecosystem: Environmental > Aquatic > Thermal... | reverse complement strand
TTTGTTGATTGTTAGCATACTTATCCTCCTTTATTACTTCGTATATTATTATATTTCGACATAAAAAAAGAGAATCCTTTTTTTGTGATGGATTCTCTTTTTAAAATTATACTTTGTCAACAATCTGATAAGCACCCAAAGGGGTGCTTATACTATTTTACCATGTTCTTCATGTAAATATTCAACAATCCTATTATTATCATCAACAAGAATAACCTTTGGCTTTAAAAACTTTGCCTCTTTTTCCTCCACAAAACAATAAGCCATTATAATTATCTTATCCCCCGGATGAACAAGCCTTGCTGCAGCTCCATTTAAGCAGATCTGCCCTTTACCCCTTTCTCCTTTTATAACATAAGTGTCAAATCTTTCTCCATTGTTTATGTTTACTATTTGCACCCTTTCATTTTCGTATATGCCAACAGCATCCATCAGCTCTTCATCTATTGTTATACTGCCTACATAATTTAAATTTGCTTCAGTAACAGTTGCTCTGTGTATTTTAGCCTTTAGCATATTTAAAAGCATAACCATCCTCCTTATACTTTTACAACAGTATTATCTATAAGTCTTGTTTTTCCAATTTTAACTGCAATGGCAATTAAAACTTCACCTTCTATTTTTTCTAAAGGCTTTAAATTTTTATTATCCACAATTTCCACATAATCTATAACAGAATCTTTGGCTGTATTTATAAGTTTAATCATTTCACCCTTTATTTTTTCTACATTCCTTTCTCCATTTTTAATTAAATCCTCTGCCAGTTTCAAAGATTTATACAAAACTAAAGCCTGTTTTCTTTCATCTTCACTTAAATAAACATTTCTTGAACTCATAGCAAGGCCGTCTTTTTCCCTTACTATGGGACATGGAACTATTTCAACATCCATATTTAAATCTTCCACCATTCTTTTTATTACCGCAAGCTGCTGAGCATCCTTTTGCCCAAAATATGCCCTTGTAGGCTTTACTATGTTAAAAAGTTTTGTTACTACTGTTGCAACTCCTCTAAAATGTCCTGGCCTTGAAGCCCCGCACAGCCCTTCAGTAAGATTTAAAACTTCAACATAGGTAGAGTAATCTTGTCCATACATATCATCTTTATTAGGAATAAACATTATATCGCATCCTGCCTCACTACAAACCTTTATATCCCTTTCCTCATCCCTTGGGTATCTGTCATAATCTTCATTTGGCCCAAATTGAGTAGGATTTACAAAAACGCTTACAACCACAACTTCATTTTCTTCTCTTGCCCTTTCTATAAGGCTTTTATGGCCATCATGAAGATAACCCATAGTTGGAACAAATCCTATAGTCTTTCCTTCTTTTACTATGGAATTAATTTTCTTTTTCATGTCAGATACCTTTCTTATTATCTCCATTTTAAGTCCCCCTAAATTTCTTTTTTTATCTCCTCTATTATTGTTTTATCTATTTTAAACGAATGTATATCCTCCGGAAAACCACCGTTTTGAACATCTTCTATATATTCCTTTATAACACCTTGTATATCTTCTTTAAGATTTCTATATCTTTTTACAAACTTAGGAACAAAATCGCTAAAAAGTCCTAACATATCGTTTACAACAAGTATCTGGCCATCACAAAACCTTCCTGCTCCTATCCCTATAGTTGGAATAGATACAGATTCGGTTATAAGCTTTGCTACCTCATCAGGAACTGCCTCTAAAACTATAGCAAAAACCCCTGCCTCCTCTAGATACTTCGCATCCTCAACAAGCTTTTTTATCTGCTCTTTAGATTTTCCTTGAACTTTAAAGCCACCAAGTAAATTGACTGACTGAGGCGTAAGCCCTATATGTCCCATAACTGGTATCTGAGCCTTTACAATTGCCTTTACCTTATCTAATACTTCAACTCCTCCTTCTAGTTTTACAGCATGACATCCTCCCTCCTGAATTAATCTTCCTGCATTTTTAATGGATTCTTCAACAGATACATGGTAGGATAAAAATGGCATATCTCCAACGATCAAAGCATTTTTTGCACCTTTAACTACCGCTTTTATATGATGAATCATATCATCAAGGGTTACAGAAAGAGTATTTTCATATCCTAAAGCAACCATGCCTAACGAATCTCCAACTAAAATTCCATCTATTCCTGCTTCATCTATAATCTTTGCCATAGAATAATCATACGCTGTAAGCATGGTTATTTTTTTGCCGCTTTTCTTTGCTTCTTTAAAATATGAAACTGTTTTTTTCATAGTCTACCCCCTCAAAATTTCCTCTATTTTATCAAGCTTTTCTTTTTTACCTTGAACATTTTTTAGTCTTTCTATACAAAGAGCAATTTTCCCAAGTTCTTTATATATATTTTTATAAATACCTGCATTTTCTACATGCCTTTTAACAGTTAAATAATCTCCTCTTACAATAGGACCTGTTAATGCCCCTTCTACTCCTTTTTCTTTTATATTATTAAGGGCCCCCTCCATTAAAGGATATATAGCATCTATTATAAATTCTTCTTTTATTCCAGATTCTAAAAGTAACTCCTTAGATATCTTCGCTAAAGAAACTAAATAATTAGAAGCAAAAACCGCAGCTAAATGATACTTAGCTTTATTTTCTTTTTTTATTAAAAAATATTTAATTTGTGATTTTTGTAAAAAATCCTTTATGCCTTCTATATTATCTCCCTCTAAAGAAAATATAACACCTTCTAATTTTTTAAAACAATTTCTATCGTTAAAGGGATATAAAGGATGAAGACAATAGCACCCTAAGCCTAAATCCTTATAACCATCAAATACATCAAGGCTTAGGCACCCACTCATATGGAATATTCTTTTCCCCTTGAGATTAAATTTTTTAAGACTTTGCCAAACCTCTGATATGACATCATCGGGAGTTGTAATAAATATATAATCAGAAACTTCTACAAGCTCCTTCATAGAAAGAGGCTTTGATTTAGTAAACAAAGCAGCTTCCTCTGAGGATTTCAAACTTCTGCTAAAATAACCTGAAATTTCAAGTCCCTTTTCAAAGAGGTAGCGCCCAAAGGCAGAACCTACCTTTCCTGCACCAATAAATCCTATTTTCATACTAACACCTCTTTGCCCAAAGTCCCGCTCCATAAAGGATGCAGGCTAAAGTTAATTTTATCACTTTTTTTGATATTAAACAATAAAAATTACCTTTTAATTAATAAAATATTATTGTAAAATAAACTAAGAAAAATAAAGAGGTGGTATGATGAGAAAGGATAGTCCTTTAAAATATATACTTCCAATATTGTTTATACTAATAGCCTTATCATATTTCCTATTTTTTATGCCTTCAAACATAGATTGTGGAATATTAATCGAAAAAAAAGAATTAAAAAATTCATATAAATTAAAAATATTATGCGGAAAAAATACAAAATGGGTTACAGTAAAAAAAGAAGATTTTATAGAATCTGAAGCCTATAAAATAAAGCTTAAAGGATTAAGAACCGTTTATATAAAACCTTTAAAATCAATAAAAGGCAAAGTTTTTGCAAAAGATATTAATACTATCAACATAGATGATAAAATTTATAATCTTAACAATACATTTTACTACTTAACCCAAGGTAAAACTTATAAATTAGTAACCCCAAACTATGTAATAGTAGGCCTTAACTATAAATTTATACTAGATGATAACAACATAAAAGCAATTTTAATAACTTATCCTAAAATTGAAAAAATAAGGGTGGGACTGTCTAATCAAGATTTTTCTTCTTATGACCACAACATAATAACTATTACCTCAAAAAAAGGATTTAATATATTTTCAAAAGATTTTCAAATACAAACAAAAGGAAAAGACGTCGTTACCTTCAGTCTTCTAAACGATAAAATAAAAGTTGAATTAAATAAAAATATTTTCATTACAGATAAAAGAATATTTATATATCCAAAAGAATCACCAATTTTAATAACATCCCTTAGAAGAAACAACGGATATATTCCTGAGTATTTTGGAAGTATAGAAATATTTTTAAACAATAAAAAACTTAGAATAATAAATGAAATAGATATTGAAGATTACTTAAAATATGTAGTCCCCTCTGAAATGCCGGGATATGGAGGAGTAGAAGGATATAAAGTTCAAAGCGTCGCAGCAAGAACTTATGCTATATCAGAAATTCTAAATGGAAGATTTTCAAAGTATGGATTTAACATAGACGATACAACAAAAAGCCAAGTTTATAATGAAAGACCTACAAACGACCTTTGTAAAAAGGCAATTGAAGAAACAAAAGGCGAAGTTTTAACATATGAAGGTAAAATAATAGATGCAAAATATTATTCAACTTCCTGTGGATTAGGTGCAGCATACGATGAATTTTACAAAGAACCATTAAAACAAAATCCAAAGCCTTACCTTGATTTTAAAAACTATACAAATGAAAACATTGCTAGAATAGATTCAAAAGAAAAAGCATCAAAATTTTTTAAAGATTGGACTTTAAGTGCTGTGGATTCTAACTCTCCATATTTCAGATGGAAATTTACACTACCCTTTAGTGAAATGAATAAAACTATAAATGAAAACATATATAAAAGATATTTAAAAAATCCAAACGACTTTAAAGAAAAATGGTTTTTAAACTTTTATAAAAAAGCTAATATCCCTAAAGAAGGTATAGGAGATATAAAAGACATATATATATCAAAAATAAGCCGTAGTGGAATTCCTCAAGAAATGATAATAATAACCAATGTAAAAAAGATTAAAATTTTGGGGCCTTCAAACATTAAGTATATATTAACTCCTAAAGAAATAAATATTGAAACAATATCAGGATTAAAATTTAAAACTGAAAACATTCCTTCTCCATTTTTCATAATAGACAAAATATATAATAAAAACAAAATCAAAGAAATAACCATATTTGGAGGAGGATATGGCCACGGAGTAGGTATGAGCCAATATGGAGCTATGAATCTAGCAATAAAAGGGAAAAATTATAGGGAAATTCTAAGCTTCTTTTATAAAGATATTAAAATACAAAACTATAATGAGATCTTATATTAAAGGCACCCTAGGGTGCCTTTATCTATTGATTTCAAGCGGATATCTTTGCTTTACCCTATCTAATACAACACTATGATTAAACGCAAAATATATAATATAAGAAACTATTATTCCTGCTAACACATCATAAACATAATGCTGTTTTATAAAAAGAGTCGAAAGTATTATACTGACAGCTATCAATGTGGATATCATTTTATAATTTTTAAGTATACCTTCCCTGTTTACGTAAATAGCTGCTAAGCATGAATTTATAACATGAATACTAGGAAAACAATTATATGGGTTGTCCTTTTTGTAAATAAAAAACACTAATTTCGTAAACACATCCTCCCCCTTTAACAAAGGCCTTGAAACAGTTGTTGGAAAAAAATAATATATTATACAACTTATACCCATACCTACTAAAATACTTAACAAAAGCTTGAAATATTTTTTCCCATCTACCACAGCAAAATAAATTAAAACAGCAGCTATATAAATATACCAATAAAGATATGGTATTACAAAATACTTATTAAAAGGAATCATATCATCTAATACAGTTTTTAAATGATATACCTTTCCCCTGTAATTGTTAAGAATAAGGTATATTTTACTTAGAAAACCTATTGACAAAGAAAACAAAAGCCTAAAAATTATACCCTTATAATTAACTTTTATTTTCTCCATTAGCATAGCAACCACCAAAAAATATTTTATACTTTATAATATATCCTACGCAAACATCATGTTAAACAAAAATAGGCTGCTTGGCAGCCTATACAAACATTTTTCTATGTTTATATGCTAAATAAATAGTATAAATCGACGTAACTAACATTATAATTCCTAAAACCAAAGATCCTGTAAAAATAAATTTAACAGCCTGTAATGATTTTCCATAAACCTTTGCAATATCCATTAAAAAGTCATCCAAGTTATTTCTTACAAGATATGCATTCTTTAATATTATAGTTGAATTTAAAACCGTCATTGGCATTACAGATAAACCTAGTATAAGTCCGTTTAAACTTCTTTTTTTCATTCCCCTTAATCCTAAAAATATAGGAATTATCATCAAAAGAGGAAGCATATAGGAAAGATATTGAGGAGATAAAATCATAAAAAGCATGCAACTTATTGTAAAACTTAAAGTTATATTTTTTAAAGGCTTTAAGTTATCTTCAAAATCATATATGGCTGCATAACAATATCTTATAAAAACCTCTAATTTATTCTTAAAATCCACATCCTCCTTTAAAAGCTCTCTTCCATTTTTTATTATGCTATCTAGTATAATCTTCTTATCTTTTTTAATTTCAAGACCTTTATATATACTTTTTATCCTTTCAATATCATAGATATACTTATCTTTATTTTTTAAATTCATAAGCTTTATTTTCTTTATAAGATCATCAAAAATACAAAACAAAACCTTGTCCATAAAATCCCTCCAAAAATGCCTCCCAAAAGGGAGGCAATTATTATTTACTATGCTTTAAAAGAGAACTTAAAGTTACAAAAACAGCTGCAAATATAACACCCCAAGCAAGTATCATAAAGGTTAAAGCTCCGTAAGACACATTATCCCCTCCTTACAAGGACCTTTCCCTCTTGAATTTCTTTTCCATACTTTCTTCCTATGTTTTTATATGCCTGAGTAAAGCCTACTATTAATATAAAGAGCATAACAAATCTTGCTAAAAGAACCCATGGAACAAGTTCAGGAGTTTTTTCTACAAAGCTTGGTATCCATTTAAAGTATCCTGCCTTTATATAATCCTTTGTTGAAAACACAAGAAGTATAATTATTGTAATAGGAGTTAGAAATTGAATAAAAATATTATAAAAGGCCTTTGATACCTTCCAAAAGCTACCTTTGTTCATCTCCTCAAGCCCTTTAATTCCTAACAACCATCCAGTTACTATAACCTCTAAAAGCCCAAGAACTACAAGTAAATAGCTTCCAACCCAATTATCAAGTTCAGTAAGGTAGGCAAGCTCTGCAGTTTTTGTAAGAATAGGTTCAAGAGCAACCGGAAGACCAAACAATATATATATTAAAAATACCAAAACTGAACCCGTCTTTCTTGGCATTCCAACTTCCTCTTCAAATAAAGCCACAAGATAGTTATACATAGCAATAGCACTTGTAAATCCTGCAAAGAACAAAAGTAAGAACCAGAAAGTTCCAAATATCCTTCCTCCAGCCATTTCTCTAAATATATTTGGTAATGCTATAAAGGAAAGTCCAACGCCGCTTTTTAATCCTTCGGGGCCTAAGAAGGTATAAGTTATTGGAATAGCAATAGTTCCTCCAAGGATAACTTCAGCAAGCTCATTTAACGAAACAGTTGCAAGTCCAGAAAGAACTATATCGTCCTCAGGTTTTAAATATGAAGCATAATTTTGAATTATTCCCATACCAAGGGATAGGGTAAAGAATATCTGTCCTGCTGCTGCAAGAGCTGATGTCCAATTAAGGTCCTGCCATCTTGGAGACCATATAAAATCAAGTCCTGCTATTGGAGTCCATTCAGGCTTTATAGGGGATCCTAAAGTTAATGTTCTAATTATAAGAATTATACCAAACACATAAATCGTAGGCATCATGAATTTTGCCCAAGCCTCAATACCTTTTTGTATTCCCCTCATTACAGCAAAAGCTAAAATTGCAAGAGCAATAATCCAGAATAAAACAACTTTAAAAGGATTTTGAATATATTTAACAAAATACTCTCCCGTATTTATAGCCTTATCCATATATCCGCCAGAGGCAGTCTCATAAGCATATCCTAAAGTCCACCCTATTATGTGATTATAATAAGAATTAAGCAAAACTGTAACACCAAGGGCTAACGCTCCTGCTAAACCTCCAAGTATTCTTGCAATTTTGGGACTTGTTCCTTCCCTTGCTTGAAGATAAACCATAGGACCTAAAGTTCCATGCCCATATTTTCCACCATATCTTCCTTGATTCCATTCAACAAGCATTAAAGGAATACCAAGAAGTATAAGTGCGGCAAAATATGGAATCATGAAAGCTCCTCCGCCATTTTTAGCAGCCTGATAAGGATATCTCCAAAAGTTTCCAAGTCCTACGGCATTTCCAGCCATAGCTAAAATAAGCCCCAACTTACTCCCCCAGTTTTCTCTTTTTTCAGTCATTTACATCCCCCCATCTACTGAATTTTAAATATAATAATACTTCATTTTTCAGAAAAGTTCAACGTATTTTTTTGTATTTGTTAATTATATAACATCTAAAATTATCTCGGGAGGATGTAAAACACATCAAAAAGCTTAAAGTCAGCATTCTTGTTAAGTTTTGTTAAAATAAAGTATTAATAAAAATTAAAATCACTGATATAACGTTAACATTACAAATCTATCTCCAATTTTATGCACTTTCCTATAACAGTGAAGGATTTTATATCCAAAGTTTCAGTTTTTATATCATTTCCATGGCTTATTATTATAACTTTATTTGAATCTAATCTTTTAAGCTGTCTTATATATCTTTTTCCTGCTATATCAATTAAAAATATACTGTTGTTTTCTATTTCAGAGGTTTTAAAAAGCATTATTTTATCTCCCTTTGATATTTTAAATCCTCTCATAGAATCATCGGGAGCTTTAATAAAAATTATTTTATCTTGATTATAACCTTCTATTTTTTTATCTATAACTGGCATTAATTTGTAATCATAAATTTCTTTAAAATAAACATCACAAACAGGAACTTTTTTTATAATGTTTGAAAAAGCATCTTCTATATCTTTATTTATTGGTAAATTATCATAAGTTTTTATATTTTCAACAGGCTGTTGTATATCTTCATATAAATCATCCTCAAGACTTACATTTAAAATCTTTTCAAGCCTTTTTATCATATTTTCATTTATAATTTTTTTACCCATTTCAATTTCCGTTATGTAGCTTGGGGAAACCCCTAATTTCTTTGCAAGTTCCTTAATACTTATAGCTGACCTATTTCTCGCCTCTTCTATCTTTTTACCTATTCTATTCATAACTTGTCACCCCATCATGTTTTTATTATTTATTATTTCAATTATTTATCCTTCTATAACCTTTACATAAAATTTTCTACTTCTTGGTCCATCGAATTCGCAAAAATATATACCTTGCCATGTTCCAAGTTTTAAAGTGCCATTTTCAATTATAACTGTAACAGAAGAACCAAACATTGATGCCTTTAAATGGGCATCGGAATTGCCTTCTATGTGCATATAGTTCCCCCTTTGTGGAATAAGCCTATCTAGAGTATTTATCATATCATAAACCACATCAGGATCAGCGTTCTCATTTATAGTAACTGCGGCTGTAGTATGAGGAACAAAAACAACAGCTATTCCATCTTTAACATTTTTGCTTTTTACAGCCTCTTTAACATAATAAGTTATATCTATAAACTCTTCCCTTTTTGAAGTTTTTACTGTAAACTCCATATAAATTCCTCCTTTTATTAATAAAAAATTTAAATTTTTCTCACCAACTTTTAAACATAAAATTTTATGATAATAAATGGAGGTGATAAAATGAAAAAGCATTTTAAAACCTTAATTTTGTCAATAATAAGTTCAGTAACAACATCAATTATATTAGGTTCTATATTCTTTATTAATAAACAAGAAACATCATGTAAAACTTTTCCACAAAACTTAATGTATATAAGTACCTCTAACGCTAGTAGCTCCCTTACAATTCCTCAAATTGTAAAAAAAGCTGCTCCATCTGTTGTCGCAATCAAAACATCAATAACGGTTCCAAATAGATTAAATCAAGCATTATCTCAAACAAGTTCAGAAGGATCCGGAATAATATTTGATGCAAATGGATATATAATGACCAATTACCATGTTGTTGAATATGCAGATCCTAAAAATCCTTATAGTAAGTATACTACTTTAGAGGTATTTTTGCCAGATGGTAGACAATCTAAAGCTCAATTTATAGGTGGAGATAAAAAAACCGATCTTGCCGTTATAAAAATATCCCTTGATAATTTACCTGTTGCAGAACTTGGAAATTCAGATTCCCTTGAAGTTGGAGAACTTGCTGTTGCAATTGGCAACCCCCTTGGAATAAACTTTGCAGGAACAGTTACATCAGGAATAATAAGCGCTGTAAATAGAAAAGTTCAAATAGGAGATAAAGTATTAAATTTAATTCAAACCGATGCCGCAATAAACCCTGGTAACAGCGGAGGAGCCTTAGTAAATTCTAAAGGACAAGTTATAGGAATCAATACAGCTAAAATTTCTAATTTAGGACTTGAAGGCTTAGGTTTTGCAATTCCTATAAATGATGCAAAACCAATAATTGACCAACTAGTTATGTTCGGCTATGTAAAAGGAAGACCATTTATAGGAATATCAGGAAGAGAAATAACCCAAGCCATATCAAATATATATAAAATTCCTCAGGGAATATATGTAATATCAGTAACTAAAGGTAGCGGAGCTGAAAAAGCAGGAATAAAAGTAGGGGATATAATATTAAAACTTGATAATAAAAGAGTAATATCGCTTTTAGAATTAGAAAATATAAAATCAAAATATAAAGCAGGAGATACTGTTGAGGTTGTATTATACAGAGACGGAAAACAAATAACCACAAAACTTACATTTAGTGAAGAAAAATAACCCCCTTTGGGGGTTATACTTCTGGTAGATTCTCAACATCATCAAATCTATTAGCCCCTAAAACCGAATGAATTGTAGGATGACCGTATTCATCAACTCCTAAAATAGCCCCTTTTATTTTCCCTTCTTTAACCATTTCAACAGCTTCATTTTTGCTTACAATTTCCCCATTGTTTAATTCAAAAGAAATAATATTGCCTTCATTATCCCTTAAAACTTTAACTATTTTAAGCATAAAATCCCTCCAAAATTATTATGCGCTAAAATATGAATTTTATATCTTGCAGAAAAACTTGTTATGTTATATAATTATTTCAGATACCCCTTATAGGTATTTGGAGGTGTAAATATGAAAAAGGCATATATAGATCCAAACATATGCGATAGATCTCCTTTTTGCCCTGCAAAAAGAGTATGTCCAACAGGTGCAATAACTCAAGAAGTAAAGCTTTTTGGTGCATCCACCCCTAAAGTTGATCAAAACAAATGCATAGGCTGTGGAAAATGTGCCCAAATATGCCCTCAAAGAGCTATTAAAATGATTTAATGCTGCCTCTTGGCAGCATTTTATCATTAATATATTTTTTCTTTGTCTATATACTTTTTAATTTCGTCTATAACAAATTCCCTCATATAATCCTCATCTTTATAACTTACATACCCTTTTTTATCTTCAAAGGAATAAGAAAATACTTTAGAATAAGGATTTAACTTCCTTATTCTTTTCATATGTTCTTTGCTTACCCTAAAAGCACCAACGTTTACATCTCTTATAAGTTCTTTATCTAATTCACTAAAAATCTTTTTTATAAAATTTTTATATACATGCTCAAAATTTTTTATTTTTATCAAAGGCTCAATTGAAAGCCTTACCTCTAAACCCTTTGATTGAGCCATTTTTATATCCTTAAGCCTTAAATCAAGGGAAGGCGTTTTATTTTCATATAAAGAAATTACTTCTTCAGGTAAAAGCGTCCAAGCAAATATTACATTATCAGGAATCTCTAAATCAAAAACAAGATTAAAATTTGAGCTCTTTGTCCTTATTTCAAACAAAATGTTTTTGTTATATTTTGCATATTCTATATAATCTTTACAAAATCCTGTTAAACCTTCAAAGGCTAAAATATCTGAATCGTATGAAAGAGCAACATAAATTTGTTTATCTTTAGATTCTATATCCATGCTGTTTAAAAAATCCTCTATATTAACGAATATAACGATATTTGATGAGTTATATAATCCCTTTAAATAACAATATTCACAGTCATATATGCAGTTTAAAATATTAGAAGCATAGAAAAAATTTCTATAACCAAAATTCTCACAAAGCTCAGAACCTTTATATAAAAAATCATCCTTTTTTCTTGCTAATATAAGTTTTTGGCTTAACTTTTGAATTAAAAAATTCTGTTTTGGTCTGTTAAAAACTTCTTTGTAATCATCAATTAATATTATGTTTTTATTGTTAATTTTATCTAATATTTTTCTGGTTTTTTCATGATCTAAAATTTCTTTTTCAACATAAACATGGGAAAATTTATTCTGATATAATTCTAATAAGCTCATTGTAATACTTCTTCCCTTCATTTTTATTTTTAACTTTAAGCTTTAAAAACCTATCTATTTTATTTAAATCCTCTTTTCTTAGTTTAAAAGAAATGTAATTTTTTATAAATTCATTTTTTTGAAACTCCGTCAAACTTAAATTATCTACTATGGTATTTATAACAATTTTATCATTAACATCAAAAAACTCATCTTTTTTAAAGGCTTTATTAAGGCAATTTATATAATCCTCTACATATTCTACATTTTGCTTTACTATATCATAAACAAAATCAAAATCTAATCTTTCTCCATCTAATTTATCTGAAACTATTTTTATAAGCTGTATCTTATGAGGTGGCAAAAATCTAGATAGGGCCTCAAAAAAAGCACTCCCCTCCATATCACACAAATCTTCTACTTCAAAATTTACCACCTTTGAAAAAGTTTCTAGAAAACCTTCTTTAAATTTATGCTTAAGTAAAATATCTGGATAAAAAGTCCTTTGTGTATCATAGTCTTTCAGCTTATTTATTAAAACAGCCTCTCCAATTTTTCTTTTTCTACTTCCTGCAATTCCTATATTTAAAAAAGCATTACAATCCAAATTTTTGCTTACTAAATAAGTAGCACTAGAGGATGCATTTATCTTTCCATATCCTGATATTATAAGCTTTATATCATCGTTTTCAAAAACCTCAAAAAAATTTTCCTTCATATTTTTTTTAAGATCAAATTTTTCTATTAAAGGTTTTGCTTCAACATAAAGTGCACATTGAATTAATATCATAACAACCACCCAACTTAGTTATAACAGCATTAGAAAAGTTAGTCAATAAAAAAGGCACCTTTAGGTGCCTAATTTAATTCTAGTTTATTTAATTCTTCAAAAGTATTATCATCAATTGCTTTAATTAAATCATCTGATATGGTATATAAAGTTCCATTAATATACAACACTCTATTTATAAACTTATTAGGATGAGTTACTACTCCTTTTAAAACCATTCTATTATCTTCTATGCTATAAACATATATACCCTGATAAACCAATTCATTTTGATTTTTATATAATGCAATAGGCAAGGCAATTAATTTATCCTTTTTAAAAACTAAATTAGGCAAAACTTTTAAATAATGTTCATTATCTCCAATTATTTGTAGATATCCTTTAGAATCTTCAACATTATTAGCATTAATTAAAGATACTTTTATATCATTATTCAAATTAAAACATATAAACTGATTTTCATCTATTGGATATACATCAGGACTAAAATCGGCTTTTAAATATCCATCCACCTTAATATCATTTGGATTAGAAATATCAACAACTAAAGGTGCTTTATCTTTAAAAACAATAAAAACTTTATTTTTTATAAATTTTATTAATGATAAATCCTTTGATTGTAATAAATCTATTTTTGATTTTATTTGCATATTTTCATCTAATATATAAATAGCTTTATCTGTTGCAATTCTAAAACAGCCGTCATATTCATCCATTGAAACATATAAAGGATTGCCTAAAACTGCTTCACTACCTATATAGTAAAGGCCATTTGACATTTTGAATTTATAAATATTTGTATTACCTTCATTACTTACTACAAAATAAATGCTATCTGAAGATATATATATATTAGGATTCCCTAAAAAAGCCTTTATATCTAATTTTTCTTGATTTAAAACATTAAAGGAAGCCACAAGGACAACATTAGGTTCAACATAACCTTGAAAATACTTTATATCTTTAAAGTCTATCTCTCCAGCTATTCCTTTTTTATATGTGCTATCGCTAAACTTAGGTTTTATATCTAAGTTCGTTGAATAATCATAAATATACTTATTTGTTATTATATAAAACCTAGAATCAACCATTTTTAATGCTGAATAATCACCATCTATTTCTATGGTTCTTTTTAGTTTAATATTTATTTTATCAGCTATATCATAAATAAAGACCTTAGTCATAGGCCTAGATAAAATTATAGGTTTTAGTTTAGTACCTTTATTTATCTTTACATGCCTTTTCCCAACAACAATTAGATTATCCTTATAAACATAGATATCCTTTGGATAAAAAGATGTAGCATCATAATTTAAAACTTCAACTACATCCATTTTATTTAAAGGATATGCTCTTACTATAAATACACTTGCGTTTTTTATATAATAAATATATTCTCCATCGGTTTTAGCTACATCTGCTACATCATCCTTATTTAATTTAATTTCAGATTGATACTTGACTTCAGGAAAAGCTACCTTGTTGAAAGGCTTTACCTTTTTAGAGGAATCTAATACTTTCTTTAAATCCTCATAACTTTCTAACGAAGGTAAAACATTTTTTTCAAGATTTTTAGCGTAAACTAAAAAAGGCATAATTAAAATTAAAAAACTAAGAATAAAAACCTTAAATTTAGGGAGTTTCATATAACTCACCTCTTTTTGTCTTTTAACAAATTAGACCTTCGTTTCTTAAATTTTGTTCCAAAAATTTAATCCAAAAGTTTATTATAAACACTTTGCCACATCAAAGGTATGCTAAGACCATTATTTTCAAATTCCTTTATTATATCCTCATTAAATTTTTCAATGGAAATATCTTTATGTTTTGAAAACATTAAAATAAGAAACTCATTAAATTTTTCCACCTCTTCCTCTTGTCCATATAACCTATATTTAGGCTCTACGTAAAAGTAAAAATAAACCAAGAATGTAAGAAGTATGTTGTAAATATTTCCGTAATTTTCTTTATATAATTTAAAAATTAGCTCTAAATAAAACTTATAAAACTCCATCTCATCGTAAGGATTATAAAAATAATAAATAGCCTTATGATCTTCAACTCCCTTTACAAGCCTTATTAAATTAGGTAAAGTCCATAACATAAAATTCTTATAAAATTCTCCTTCTATATTTATTCTTCCAAAATTAGAAACTAAATCCTTTATGTTTAAATTTAAATCTTTATTTTCTTCAATAAAAAATCCAAAATCAATAAGGGAGATAATATCGGATTTTGTTTGTATATTTCTTATTTTTTTTATAATCTTTATCCACCTTACAATATCCTTAACATCATTAAGGTTTTTAAACTCAAAGTTTTGTTCAAATAAGTTAATTACAATCTTTAGGCAATCATCTGAAAGAATCATTTTTTCATTTATTATCTTTTTTATAATTCTTACCGTCTCATCAAAAATATTTTCTTTATCTAAAGTAAGCAAATAATCCTTTAATGCCTTATCAAAATATTCTTTATTAAAATCATTATATTTTTCAAAAACTGTTTGAGTATAAAAATTGAAAAACGCCACCTTATCCTCAGCTCTTTCAAGCCTTAACTTAAATTCCTGATATAAAACCTCTAAATTCTTATTCTTTACATGCCTTCTTATCTCAAAAGCTAAAAGTTCATCTTTTTGATCTATTATTGACATAAAAATACTCATAAGGCCCATAAATTGCAACTCGCTTTTTACATTATCATAACAAATCATAAATATATTAGCAAAAAAATCCGGATTATCCGATATAAAGGTTAATAAATTCTTAATATAATCAAAATCATCTATTATATTACATATAACCTTTTCTAATAAATCTTTAAATCCTTCAGCCTTTAAAGCTTGTGAAAAAGTATAATCAAGCCATAAAAAGGATTTTAATGTAATATATAAATAAAAATAGTAAACCTTAAGGGATACCTCCTTATTTAATACAGCATTTATAAATTCTAATCTTTCCTTTTTTATGTTTGACTTTATAAAATAAAGCCCCTTTTCTTCTACAACATCAAATAAATAATCAATTTTATCAATCAAAAACTTTAAATCTATGTCCTTTTGAATCATTTCATCTAATAAAAACCTTATCAATTCCTGACTTCTCGATATCAAAAAAGGATTATTAGAATCAAATATTTTAACTAAAAATCTTAATGTAACATCAAAATCTAAAATATCAAGTTTTGAAATTATAACTTCAAAATTCTTCTCTAAAACCTTAAAAACTTCAGCTATATTTTGTATTGATAAATTTTTAACACAAAAATCAGCTACTCTAACAAAGTTTTCCCTATCCACTTCTATACCCATACTAATTAACTTATATATCCAATATAAAATATCTATATTACCGTCAATTTTATCTATTCCAAACTGCTGCAAAAAACTATGAAAGTCCAAGATATAATCAAAATTTAATGTGTATGCTATCTCTACTAAATTCGTAAAATCATATATCTTGTCTACATAAAATCCATTTTTAATATCATAAACATTAGGGACTTGAAAATTTTCTACAAATCTAATATTTACATCTAAAGGGAAATTTTCATCAGTTGTAAAAAATATATCCTTTGCAAATTCTACTGGGAAAGCACAATAAAGGTATGGAAGTAAAACTTTAAAATCATCAAAAATTATGTTAACAAACTCACCATCTATTAATTTTGATATTAAGCCATAAATTTCTTTACGATAAGATATATGCTTTAAAGTTTCAAAATTAAATTTTTTTAAATCTACATAGGCAAAATCCGAATAATTTATCTGACAATCCAAAAGATTAAAGGGATAAAAATTTATATAATCAAACAATAAACATTCTACAACATAGTCGCTGTTGTTTCCTTTTTGTGAAAATGCTTTTGCAAAACAATATTTTTCATTTAATTTAAAATAATAAACATATTCAAGGGGACTTTTAACATCTCTTTTAAATATTTTTTTAATCTCACCTATATATTTTTCAGCACCTTTAGAATATTTTACAGCTTCAAATGTTTTAAAAATAAATTTTTTATTGTATTTTAAAATAACATATTCTGCCCTCATCACTCTCCCCCTTAATAAAAAAAGCTGCTGAAAATCAGCAGCTTTTTTTATGTAATTATTCTTGAACTGGAGCTCCTACTGGGCAAACATTAGCGCAGTTGCCACAGTCAATGCAAGCTGAAGCATCAATAACATAGATTGAATCTCCTTGGCTTATGCATGAAACAGGGCATTCAGCTGCGCATGCTCCACAGTTTATGCAAGCATCTGTAATCTTGTATGCCATACTTTCACCCCCTATCTTTTCAAGTATATTTTATCATAAATAAATTAAATGTCAAACATTCCTATTTCTCATCTAATAGCTTATTTAAACCTTCATCATTCATGTTTTCAATTTCCTGTTTTATTTCTTCCTCTGTAATTTCTTTAAATTCATATTCTCCTTCAACTAATTCAACATCATATATAGAATAATTCTTTATCTCTACCTCATTTTCCTTCTGCATCTTAACCTTGACTCTTTCATGTATTATGCTGTTTTCTATAACCTCTCCTTCTCCATCTGGTGTTTTAACTATAGAGCCTATAGTTGGCATCTTCTTTTTTATTTCAGCATATGTTTCCTGTTCATAATTTAAACAACACATAAGTCTTCCGCATACTCCTGAAATTTTTGCAGGATTTAATGAGAGATTTTGCTCCTTTGCCATCTTTATAGATACAGGTTCAAATTCTCCTAGAAAATGAGCACAACACATTATTCTTCCGCAAGGACCTAAACCTCCAACCATCTTAGCCTGATCCCTAACCCCTATCTGCCTAAGCTCTATTCTAGTTCTAAAAATTGCTGCAAGGTCCTTTACAAGCTCCCTAAAATCAACCCTTCCTTCTGCAACAAAATAAAATATCACTTTATTATTATCAAAAGTATATTCAACATCTATAAGTTTCATAGGAAGCCCATGTTCAGCAATCTTTTTAAGACATATATCAAAGGCTACCTCTTCCTTTGCTTTATTTTCTAAATGTTTCATCTTATCTTCATCTGTTGCTACTCTAAGAACTTTCTTTAAAGGGGCTACAATCTCCTCTTCTTTGACTTCTCTTTTTCCTATAACAATTTCTCCATATTCAAGCCCCCTTGCAGTTTCAACGATAACAAAATCTCCTACTTTTATGTCTAAATCTCCTGGTTCAAAATAATATATCTTACCAGCCCTTTTAAATCTTACTCCAACAACTGTTACCATACTAAACCTCCTGTATGTTTAAAAGCATTGCTTCGATTAAAAGCTGAAAATTGACGTTATACTCTAAATTTTGTTTTGTTTTCTTTATTATATTTATTATACCATTTAATTTGTTATATGAAAGTATTTTGCTTTCCTCTATAATGTCTTCAAAATAATCTTCGTTTATAATCATATCTTTGTTATAAGTAAGTTTATATATTAATATATCCCTATACCAAATTATCATTTGTTCTAAAATATCCTCTATACTTTCTTTGTTTTCATTAAAAAATTTAACCAAATCTAGAATTTCTAGTCCTTCTATTTTATGGATTTTTTTAGCAATATCTATAACCTGTTGCCTTAATTTTATATAATCCTCATCTAAAAATTTTTTACAAGAACCAACTATACCATCTGAAAGCTTCGCAAAAATCTTTGCTTTTATGCTATCAACGCCTTTTTTAATTAAATATTTTTCTATTTCTAAAGCATCTGCTCTATTTAAGGTAAAAATCTGACATCTTGAAATAATAGTTTCCAAGATAGTATTAAAATTATTAGCTGTTAAAATTATTATTGTATTTTTAACCGGTTCCTCAAGGGTTTTTAAAAATTTGTTTTGAGCTTGAATAGTTGCATTTTCAAAATTTTCTATTATAACTACTTTTTTATCTCCTTCATAGGGTTTTATTTGTATTTTTTCAATTATCTCTTCTATATCTTCAACTCCTATTGATTTTTCGTCTTTAGATAAAATTATAACATCAGGATGATTACCATGCTTTATTTTTACACAGACCCTACATTTTCCACAAGCTAAGTTATTCTCACAAAGAATTTTAGCTGCCATGTAAAGGGCAAAATTTTTCTTACCAATTCCTTTAGGACCTTTTAATATATATGAATTTACAACCTTCCCTTCATCATACATTCTATTAAAAATTTCTTTTAACTTATCTTGACCAATTACTTCAAACAAAACTATCACTCCTAAAATTTTTCAAACTTATCAACATCTATAACAAAAACCGTTGCACCGCCAATTGTAACCTCCATAGGATTTGAAACAAAAACTCCGCTAGTTCCCATAACTGGAGATGGGGCTGAAATAACAGTTTTTCTTGTTTTACATACATTCTTTATTATATCTAAAACTTCCTCTACCTTATCCTTTTCAACTCCAATAATTAAAGTAGTATTCCCTGATTTTAAAAATCCTCCTGTTGTTGCAAGTTTAGTAACCTGAAATCCTTTTTCCGTCAAACTATCTATAACGTCATAGGAATCTTCATCATGAACTATAGCAATAACAAGCTTCATAAAAACACTCCCTTATAATATTTTTTTAACAGCTTTATAAATATCTTCATGTATTTCCTCTATCGTCCTTAAGCTTTGCTCTTTAAAACACTTTATCCTAACCCAGCCATATTTTTCAGCACAATATAGAGCATTTTCATAAGAATTTAATATATATTCCATATTTTCCTCGTGTATATCTTTTTTATTGCTTCCTGACATTTTATTTGGTCTATCTTTTATTAATTCTAAACTTATACTAGGTGGAACATCAAGGAAAATTACAAGGTCAGGTTTAGGAAGCCTAAGTTTATTATACTCAAAATCATAAAGCCAATTTAAAAAACTTTCCTTTTCTTTTATATCTTTTATCTTTGCAGCTTGATGAACCATATTAGAAGTAGTATATCTGTCGGCTATTATTATGCCACCTTGATTATAAAATTTTTCCCATTCCATCTTAAAACTTGCAAATCTATCCACTGCAAAAAAGCATGAGGCAGCAAAGGCATTGACATCCTCAGGATTTTTCCCAAAATCACCATTTAAATACATTTTTATAAGCGCACTTGACTCACTTTTATAGTTTGGAAACTCTATCTTCTTTACGTTCTTTCCTTCTTCTTCTAGCCTTTTAAATAACCTATTACTTTGCGTTGCCTTACCACTTCCATCTGTTCCATCTATTATAATAAGCTTTCCCATATTCTAACCTCCATTTACTACAAAAATGTATTCTGCATTGCTGTCGCTAAGACCATTTAAAGTTATATTATTAGCCCTATAAATATCTAAAAGTTCTATTATTTCATCGGTTATTATTTCCCCAGGAATTAATATAGGAATACCCGGAGGATATGGAACTACCATTTCTGCACTTACAAGCCCTTTTGCCTCCCTAAGCTTTACCTTTTTCTTTGGAAGATAATAAGCCTCCCTTAAAGACAAAACTTTTTTATAACTTACAGAATAATTTTTATAATCAAACACTGTTTTAGGCATTTTATCCTTTAAATCCAAAAGTGCAAATTTTAATCTATCATAAAATTCTTTTTTATCCCCTACACTTCCTATAAGAACTATGTTAAAGATATCCGACATCTCAACTTGTATGTTATAATTTTTTCTTAAGATGCTATCTAAAACTTTTCCACCAAAACTTGTATTTATTACAATCCTAGTCTTGTCTAAATCATAGATAAAACTTTTCCCAATAAAATTTTCATCTAATATATTATAACTATCAAATCCTTTTATATCCTTTTTAAATTCATCTATATAGTATATTACTTCATCTAAAAGTTTTTCTCCTTCCCTCTCCATAATATTTATTGCAGCATCAACTGAAGCCATAAGAACGTAGGAAGGACTTGTGGATTGAAACATCCTAAGCATATATTTTATTCCTTCTACATCAACGCCTTTATTTACATTTAAAACAGCTGTTTGAGTTAAAGAGGGAAGCGTCTTGTGAAAACTATTTACAGAAACATCAGCACCAAGGCTTATAGCGCTTTTAGGAAGTTTATTATTAAAAGGAAAATGAGCTCCATGGGCTTCATCAACAAGAACAAGAATTCCATGTTTGTGGGCATGATTTATCAAACTTTCTAAATCAAAACAAGTTCCATAATAAGTAGGATATGTTAGAACCACAGCCTTTGCATCTTTGTTTTTTTCAATAACTTTAAAGGCTTCATCTAAGTCAATTGAAACAGGAATATTAAATCCATCTAAAACTTTAGGATTTATATATTCAACCTCTAAATCTCCCAAAAAAGCTGCAGAATATACTGAACGATGGCTATTTCTTTGAATTATTATCTTATCCTTAGGTTTTGTAACTCCTAAAATCATGCTGTAAATTCCTGCAGTGCTTCCATTTACTAAAATAAAGCTCTCTTCAGAACCTAAACATTTTGAAATTTTTTCTTGGGTCTCTTTTATTATTCCTTCAGGGGAATGAAGATTATCAAGACCATCTACTTCAGTAAGATCCATATCAAAAAGATATTTTTGAATAACCTTCAATTCCTCAAAATCTTTAGCGTTGTTTTTATGACCTGGCATATGAAAAGGTATATTTTTTTGTTTTATATAATCTAATATCCCGTTAATAAGTGGCGTATTCATATTAACCTCCTTTTATTATTTTCAATATATCACATTAGATTTAACTTGTGAACCATAAAGCATATATTTTTTATTAATGTAAATAATATTCCTGAGGTGATATTATGGCAAATATAGATAGAAACTTAGTAGTAGGCTATATAGAAAGTTTAAAAGAAGAGCTTGAAAATCTATCGGATAGCCTATACTATCTTAAAAAAGATGAAAATCATGAAAAAAATGCCTATGACATTTTGATTAATTTTTTATCAAGGCATCAATTTAAAATAGATAAAGTTCAAGAAGTTCCAAATTCGTTTATAGCAAATCTAGGAGAAGGAGATAAAAAAATAGGCTTTATATGTGAATTTGAAGCTTTAAAAAATGGCTATGTCAACGGCCACAATCTACAATGCGCTATGAATATAGGTGCGGCCCTAGGATTAAAAAGAATATTAGATAAATTAAATTGCAAAATATTAATATTTGGCCTTCCTAAGGAAGAAACATTACCTTTAAAAATATCCTTTGCAAACAGGCATTTATTCGATGACTTAAATTTAATAGTATGTGGACATCCTGGAGAAAAAACATATGAAGGCGTAACCTCCATGGCAATGAGCATGATTAGCTTTGAATTTTTTGGAAAACAGGCAGACTTTAACCTAAATCCCCATGAAGGCTTATCTTCATTAAACCCAATTATAAAATTTTTAGATATACTTCAAGATTTAAATAACAAATGCAATTCTCATCTTATTAATTACACAATAAACTGCGACAATCAAAATATATTCATAATTCCTGAAAAATCTCAATGCTGTGTAGCTATAAAAACTACCGAAATGGAATCCCTCGAAGTTATAAAGGATAAAATAATAGAAAGCGCAAGGTTTGTATGTAAGTTATTCTCCTGTGACTTTAACTATAATATCCTCCATGAATACATGCCAATTAAGAAAAATGTTGACTTAATAAAGATAACCTCCCATAACCTTAAAGAATGTGGCATAACAAACATTCACGGCCTTTTATCTACTGCTTTAAGTTTAGATATAGGCCATATAAGCCAAAAGGTTCCTACTGTCCATCCTTATATAGGAATCTGTGAAAACGGAGAAAAATATGGAACAGAAGAATTTAAAGAAGCTACTATAAAAAAATATGCAAAGAGCATGCTGGTAAAATCAGCCTGTGCCCTTGCATTAACTGCATATGATTATCTTAAATCATCTAATCTTCCATAATAAATTGCCTTTAATATTTTTTTCATATCCTCAAGCTCGACTTTAACTGGGTTAACCCTTGTTGAACCCTTCATGGAATTTTGAGACAATACCTCAAATTCCCTTAAAAAAACATCTTCATCCAAATCAGCATCCTTTAAAGATAAGGGGATGCCTATTTTTTTATTTAAGTTTACTATTTCTTCAATTATATCATTTCCTATTATTCTGCTTATTTGATCTAACCTTTGTTTAACCTCTCTATCCCTTGAGTTAAACAAAAGAACATAAGGAAGCGCAATTGCATTCAAAAGACCATGAGATAAGTCAAATCTTCCTCCTAGTGCATGGGATATACCATGGGCCATCCCAAGTCCCACATTTGAAAAGGCACATCCTGCCATCGTGCTGTATATGTGAACTTTTTCTCTATACTCATAATTTTCATATTCATAGGATAAAGGCAAATATTTAATTAAGCCCTTTATTGCGCCTTCTGCTAAAACCTCTGTAAACTCATCTATATTTTTATTTATATAACATTCAACTGCATGGGTTAAAGCATCCATTCCTGTCTCTGCAACTATATTTTTGGGCATTGAAAGGGTTAAAGCAGCATCTAAAACAGCAACATCAGGTATAAAGGCATCACACTTTAACCCTATTTTTAAATTCATATCATCATAAGTTAACACCGATGCCCTTGTAACCTCAGTTCCCGTTCCTGATGTTGATGGGATTGCAATAAGTCTTACCTTTTTTCTCATTTTAGGAAGGATCAAATTATCAGGATTCTTTATATCAAGTTCTGGATATTCATAAAATACCGCAGCAGCTTTAGCAACATCTATAGGAGAGCCTCCACCTATTCCTATTACTGTATCAGGTTGAAATTCCTTCATTTTTTCTATAGCATCCAATACTGTATTTATTGATGGATTCTTTTTAACTTTGCAAAACAATTCATATTCAGCATCTACGTCTCTTAAAATATTCGTAAGTCTATCAATAGCGCCATTTTTAAACATCGAATTCCCACCCGTTACAATAAAGGCCCTTTTTATTTGCAGTCCTTTAATGTATTCTAGTGAATCTTTCCCAATTATTATGCTGTTTCCATGTAGTTTAATTTCCTTCATAGCCCGCCTAAAAGGCTTCACCTCCTAATTTTATTTAGTATTTATATGTATTGTCCATTATTAAAATATTTACATTTATTGTGTAATTTGTTAATATATTTTATAATATATTTAGGGGGGATATCAAATGAATTTAATCGATATTTTAGCTCTTTTAACAAACATAGGACTACCTATAATAATTTTAATTATAGCATTTTTATACATAACAAGCATACTAAAAAAACTAAAATCCATCGAAGAAAAACTTGATAGGGTAATTACTCAGTTTGAAAATCATAAAAAACAGTAAAATCTTAAACTTAAGTGCCAGGCACCGCAAATAAAAAAGCCTCAACCATTTCGGTTGAGGCTTTAAATTTACCCGGCAGTCACCTACTCTCCCAGGCCGTCTCCAGCCTAGTACCATCGGCGAAGGTAGGCTTAACCTTCGTGTTCGGAATGGGAACGGGTGTTTCCCTACCTCTATCACCACCGGATATACACAACTGCACAAGTAGATCAAGTCCTCGACCTATTAGTACCAGTCAGCTAAACGCCTTACGACGCTTACACCTCTGGCCTATCTACCTGGTAGTCTTCCAGGGGTCTTAC
>Ga0207429_10061_pt1 | contig 24790 bp, 15 predicted proteins | sample YelNats1bottle13_FD_187545 | JGI IMG/M metagenome (GOLD analysis project Ga0207429, IMG submission 187545) | Hot spring thermophilic microbial communities from Obsidian Pool, Yellowstone National Park, USA - site 1 bottle 13 (SPAdes) (version 2) | ecosystem: Environmental > Aquatic > Thermal... | reverse complement strand
CCATTTAAATAAAAAATGAGAGATTTAATCATGAGATTGTTTTACCAGGGTAAAAATGGTTTTTAAGGATTTAATTTGTGTGTTTATTATTAAATTTTTAATGTGGATTACAATCATATTATACGAGAGGTGAACAAAATGAACTTGTTTAATTTAATTAAAATTGCCACTGTTGGGTTTGGCGTGACTTTTTTGATGTTAGTCATATTTTTTGTGTTGATTAAAATTTTAGTGAAAATATTTAATGAGTAGATAAGCAATAAAAATTTTGTTCGTGTAAAATTTAAGTAGGGAATGCTGCTGACATTTTGCACAAGAAAAGCGACTTGACAGCCCGGCACTCAACCGAAAATGTTAAAAAAGGAGAATAAGAGAAAGGACCAGCCCGTTCAGTTGAGTGCCGGGAAACTTAGCGAGACCGAAAGACGGAAGCGGGGCCGAAGCCAAGAATGGCGGAGGCGGGACATGAGGCAAGGATGCCACCTGACGTAGGAACCCCGCTGGAGTCTGAGGTCGAGCGTTAGTTTAGCCTGCGATATCACTGGAGCGAACTGTGCAAAATGTCAGCATATTATTCACCTACTAATTTTTTACACACACAAAACTTTTGCTAATTTTTTAATTATATACTCCTTGTGATATAATAAAATTGTAAAGTTGTTACTGCATGGAGGTTTTGGTGATGCCACTTAATGTAGTACTTGTTGAACCTGAAATACCACAAAACACAGGGAATATTGCAAGAACTTGTGTGCTTACAGGCAGCAGGCTTCATCTTGTAAAACCTTTAGGTTTCAGTATAGACGAAAAATACGTAAAAAGAGCTGGCTTAGATTACTGGCCTCTTTTAGACCTTACTGTTTACGATAATCTCGAACAATTTCTTGAACAAAACAAAGGGAAAAAGTTTTATCTTGCTACCACAAAGGCTAAAAAGTATTATCATGAAGTAAAATATGAAGACAATTCTTATATACTTTTTGGGAAAGAAACTGCAGGACTTCCTAAGTGGTTGATTGAAAAATACTACGAAGACTGTATACGGATACCAATGCATGAAGTGATATCTACAAGGTCTCTAAATTTGTCCAACTCTGTAGCTATAGTACTATATGAGGCCTTGAGACAACTGGGTTTTCCTAATATGAAATAAAAAAATTGAGGGATGATTATGAAGAGGAAGATTATCCATGTTGATATGGATGCTTTTTTTGCATCTGTAGAACAACATGATAATCCAGAATATAGAGGAAAACCTGTTATTATAGGCGGCTTGTCGGAACGAGGAGTAGTTTCAACTTGCTCCTATGAGGCAAGAAAGTACGGAATACATTCTGCAATGCCGATGTACATGGCGAGGAAGCTATGTCCACACGGTATTTTTCTTTCTGTAAGGAGAAAAAGATATGAAGAGGTTTCAGCTCAAATTTTTAATATCCTGTACAGTATAACTCCTCTAGTGGAACCTGTTTCTATAGATGAAGCCTATCTTGATGTTACATATATTGACAAAAATCCAGAGATTATTGCCCTGGAAATAAAAAAGAAAGTGAAGGAAACGACAGGACTTACTATTTCTGCAGGAGTTTCCTATAATAAATTTCTTGCAAAACTTGCCTCAGATTGGAATAAACCAGATGGGTTTATGGTCATAACAGAAGATATGATTCCCGACATTTTAAAACCACTTCCCGTTTCCAAAGTTTATGGGATAGGAGAAAAGTCTGAGCAAAAACTTAAAGCTATGGGAATAAATACAATAGATGACCTCTTGAAACTATCACAGGAAAGTCTTATTGAGATTTTTGGGAAATTGGGTTTAGAGATATATAATAGAATTAGGGGCATTGATGAGAGGCCTGTAGAAACTATGAGAGAGATTAAGTCTATAGGAAAGGAAAAAACACTGGAAAAGGATACAAAGGACAAAAAGCTTTTACTTCATTATGTGAAATTATTTTCCGACATAATATCGGAAGAATTAGTTAGAGAGAGACTTTATGCCAGAACGGTTACTGTTAAGATAAAGACACCAGATTTTGCAGTTCACACCAAAAGCAAGACATTAAATAAATATATACGATTAGGTGAGGACATATACGATGTAGCCTACGAAATTATTGAAAGTCTAAAATTAGACCAATATATAAGGCTTATTGGTCTATCTGTTTCTAACTTGAGTGCAGTAAAATATGAGCAATTGTCCTTTTTGGATAAAAGGGTTATTAAATTTATTAAGGCAGAAAATGTAGTTAGAGAAATAAATAAAAAGATGGGGCAGGAAGTAGTGAAAAAAGCAAGTGAACTTTTAAATGAGGAAACGAAGCAACGGAGGGATTAAATTGGAAGCAAAAGAGAGGCATAAGCGCAATGTTGCTAAAGAAATTATAGAATTGGCTTGGCCTTCTATAACAGAACAAATGCTTATAATGACAGTTGGAATGGTGTCAACTATATTTGTAGGTCGAATAAGTGCCAGTGCAATTGCGGCTGTTGGGATGATTAATTCCCTTATTTTTTTCTTTCAAGCAATTTTTTCAGGGCTTGCCACTGGTTCCACAGTAATTGTAGCGAGGCTTATTGGTGAAGAAGACGAAGAAGGGGCTCGCCTTGCAGTTATGCAGTCACTTATTATGAGTATTGCTATTTTTATAGGACTCACTACTTTGGGCTATATTTTTGCAGTACCTATTGTTAAAACCTTCTTTGGAAGTGTATCCACTGATGTTTTTAAATTGGCTTTAATGTACTATAGAATAGTGCTTTTTGGGCTACCTTTTGTGATAATTGATATCATCATAGGCGGGGCTTTAAGAGGTGCAGGGGATACCAAAACCCCAATGTACATAACTGCTACAGTAAATGTGATAAATCTTTTGTTAAATAGCACACTTGTATTTGGAGTGACTTATCACGGTAGATATTTAATACCTCCTTTAGGAGTAAAAGGTTCTGCACTTTCTGCTACAATTTCAAGAATAATAGGAGGTTTTTTGCAATTATATGTTTTATATTTTGGCAAAAGGCGAATTAATCTTGATATAAAAGAAAAGATTCGACTTGACTTTAACATGATGATGAGGATTATACGAGTAGGAATACCAGCTTCTTTAGAGCAGGTAATAATGCAAGGTGGTTTCCTTGTAATGCAAGTTATCGTTTCCACAATGGGGACTATTGCAATTGCTGTATATCAAATAGGTATGAATGCTAATAGTCTTGCTTTTATGCCTATATTTGGATTTTCAATAGCGGCAACCAGTTTAGTGGGACGGAGTCTTGGTGCAAAACATTTTATGTTAGCGGAAATATACGCAAAAGTTTCAAGAAACATTGCTGTTATTGTAATTTCTGTTATAGGTGTTTTTATGTTTATATTTTCAAAGCAGCTTGCAGCGCTTTATACTACTGATCCTATTGTAATAAAAATAGCTTCTGATATTATAAAGATTTTTGCTGTTGTGGAACCTTTGCTTGCTATATTAAATGTCATGGCAGGAGTATTAAGGGCTGCAGGCGATATTCCTTATATTGTTCTCACGGCTTTTATTGGATTATGGCTCTTTAGAGTGACTATTGGATATATTCTTGGTAAAGTATTTGGTATGGGAGTATATGGAATATGGATTGGTATATGTATCGACTTTGTTGTAAGGTCAGTAATGTATAGCTATAGATTTAAAGCGGGCAGGTGGAAATATATTAAAGTGTAAACTACATAAATTCATCACATATTCTTAATTTTTACATAACATTTTTCTGCTATTTTAATTATAACATCAATTTTTAGAAGAGGTGGATTTATGAAGAGGAAATATTTATATGTGATTGTTGCAGTATTAATCATTGGAATTGTCACTTTTTACTTTGTAAACAGGGCAAAATCATCACAATCCCAGCAGCTTTCGTATGTTACAGTTACTCGCGGTAATATTTCTATGAAAGTCACTGGGACAGGAAACTTAAGTGGTGATGTAAGAGCAATTACGCTAAAAGGCAGTGGAACAGTAAAGAAAGTGCATTTTAAGGTAGGAGACACTGTAAAGAAAGGAGACCTATTATACGAAATTGAAGATGACGATTTAAACAATCAGCTGGAACAAGCAAAAATAAACCTTAACTTAGCTGAGCAGCAACTAAATCAAGACACACAGAACTACAATAGTAGCATTGCAAATTTAAACATAACTTCTCCTTCTGGCGGAATTATAGACAGTATACTTGTAAAAGAAGGACAGAATGTCACACCTGGGACACCTGTTGCAACCATTGCAGATTACTCCCATGTTACTGTAAAAGTTCCTTTCAATGGTGTTCAAATAAAGAATATAAAAGTTGGGCAAAAGGCGGATATTTTTTTATACGACTCATTTACAACTGTAACAGGTACTGTTGAATACGTTTCAGAGCAGCCGGTTCCTAATAATACAGTGCAATACTACTATGTAACAGTAGGGCTTGACAATCCGGGGGCATTAAGCGATGGAATGAGGGTACAAGTATCAATACACACAGATAACGGAATAGAAACAGCATTAGAAGATGGCACGTTAACTGCCAAAAACACAGTCAATGTCACAGCGCAAACATCAGGTACGGTAGATAAAATATATATTTCTCAAGGGCAAAGTGTAAAGAAAGGACAGCTTTTAATAAAACTTTCATCAGACAACATAAGCAATCTGCAGATGCAGATAGAAAATGACAAATTAAAAGTTATGGAAGCACAAAACAACTACAATCAGATTTTACAGCAAATCAACGACTTAAAAATTTATTCTCCTATAGATGGGAAGATCATTAGCCAGAACATAAACGAAGGAGATATATTAGGTACTTCTGTAGCGAGCACTAACATAAGCAATACAAATAGCCAATCACAGCAATCGAGTTTTGTGCCCGTTTTAGATATAACGCAATTATCTACTTATGAGAGTCAACCAGAAACTGCGGTAATAGCAAACAACAACAAATACATCATTAACCTTTCAGTGGACGAAACAGACATAAAGCACATAAAAGTAGGGCAACAAGCACAAATTACAACAGATGACTTACCAGACAAAACATTTACAGGTACTGTTTCAGAAGTGTCACAACTTCCAACAATACAAAATGGAGTTTCTTCTTACAACGTAATTATTGAAGTCGATCCAAGCGAAGGATTAATGTTAGGTATGTCAATGAATGTTTCAATAACTGTTGCAGAAAAACAAGATGCTTTAATACTTCCAATACAAGCCGTTCAGACAAACGGAAATAGAAAATACGTAATACTCTATACAGACGATTTAAAAAATCAAAATATCAATAGCACTAACAATAGCACTAATAACGGGAACTTTTTCAGGAACAACATAAGATTTGTGGAAACAGGGATTTACAACGACAACTTTATAGAAATCGTGAGTGGCTTACAGGAGGGAGACAAAGTATTAATTCCAACCCTTAATTCTTCAACAAACGCAAATAACAGTAATCCAGGTGGTTTTGGCGGAATGGGTGGCTTTAGGCCAGAAGGCAATTTCAACAGGAATATGACTAATCAAGGTGGTAGTTACCCAGGCAGAAGCTTTAATGGGACAGGGCAAAATAACACTTCCACAGGGAGGTAAATGATGGATAACATTTTAATAAAAATAAGGAATTTAACAAAGATTTACAAAATGGGGGAAAATGAAGTAAGAGCGTTAGATGGTATAAACCTTGACATTGAAAAAGGAGAATTTGTATCAATTGTCGGTCAATCAGGTTCAGGTAAAACTACTTTAATGAATATAATAGGGTGCTTAGATGTAAAAACTTCTGGAGAATACTTTTTAAATGGCATAGACACAAGCAAACTTTCTGACAATCAATTAGCAGATTTAAGATGTAGCGAAATAGGTTTTGTTTTTCAAAATTTCAATTTGCTTCAAAAAATGACGGCTTTAGAAAACGTGGAATTGCCTATGATATACAAAGGTGTGCCTACAAAAGAAAGACGGCAAAGAGCAGAGATGCTTTTAGAGATGGTAGGACTTAAGGAAAGGATGCACCATAGACCTAATGAATTATCAGGAGGTCAGCAGCAAAGAGTAGCAATAGCAAGGGCACTAGCAAACAATCCCCATCTAATATTAGCAGATGAGCCGACGGGAAACTTAGACTCAAAAAGTGGTAGTGAGATAATGAAAATAATAAAAGAGTTAAACGAGAGAGGGAATACAGTAGTACTCATAACTCATGACCCTAATATAGCTGCACAAGCCAAAAGAATAGTAAGAATAAAAGATGGGCGTATTTTAGAAAACGAGGTGGTAACACCGTGAGATATGTAGAAGCTTTGAAAATAGCTATACGCAGTATTTTAAGCAATAAAATGAGGTCTTTTCTCACCATGTTGGGGATTATAATAGGTGTCACAGCTGTTATAGCCTTAGTAAGTATAGGCCAGGGCTCTACAAGAAGTATTACTTCTCAGATACAGAGTATGGGTTCAAACCTCATAATGGTAAACGTAATGGGGAGAGGGGGAGAAAGCTCTTTAACTTATGACCAAGCCATTGTTTTAAAAGACTCAAACTTTATAGCTGCTATCTCTCCGGTCATATCTACCAGTGTAACGGCTATGTACGGAAATAATTCAGTGGACAACACAACGGTAAATGGAGTAAATGGAGATTATCAATCAATACGCGATATACAAGTAGCAGCTGGCAGATTCATTTTGCCAATGGATGATGAAGGAAGGAACAGGGTAGCAGTTCTTGGCAGCAATGTAGCGAGAGAGCTTTTTGGCTTTACTGATCCTATTGGCAAGACTATAAAATTAAATGGCCAAAACTTCACGGTAGTAGGTATTTTGTCACAAAAAGGTTCTTCAATTGCAGGTTCTGATGATGATTCAATATTTATACCCCTTAAAACAATGTTCTACTTTGCGAAAAATAGAGACATAAGACAAATATATATAGAAGCTACAAGCCCAGATACCGTGGAACTCGCTAAAAACGAAATAAACAGCAAACTGCTAACTATATTTAAAGGCGATACAAATGCCTTTAGAATAATTGATCAATCACAAATTTTATCTACAGTAAATAGTGTTACTGCTACATTGAGCTTGCTCCTTGGAGGAATTGCAGGAATATCCCTTTTAGTCGGTGGAATAGGGATAATGAACATAATGCTTGTATCTGTTACTGAAAGGACGAGAGAGATAGGGATAAGAAAAGCATTAGGAGCCAAAAAGAAAGATATATTACTTCAGTTTATAATTGAATCATTAACTTTAAGCGGATTAGGAGGAATAGTGGGAATTATAGTAGGATACGTATTGTCGATGGTACTAGGCTCAGCTATGAATATAAATGCTAAGCCTTCTCTCTCTACAGTATTAATATCCTTTTCCTTCTCAGTAATTGTAGGATTGTTCTTTGGCGTATATCCTGCAAATAAAGCTGCCAATTTAAATCCAATTGAAGCTCTAAGGTACGAGTAAAATACAAAAAAGGACAAATTTCTTAGTTTTACTTAAGAGTTTGTCCTTTTTAATATTGCTTTTTTGTCGATAAAAGTTTACAATGTAGTTAATGATAAAATCGGGAGGAGAGAGTAATTGAAGTGGACTGAATCTTTATCAGTTGGAAATGAACTCATTGACAGTCAACATAAAGAGTTAATAAAAAAAGTAAATGATGTTCTGGAAGCTTGCAATCAGAAAAAAGGAAAAGAAAAGATTGAAGAAGTGATGAAATTTTTAAAAGATTATACTATAGAACATTTTAGCGCTGAAGAAGACCTCATGAAAAAATATCAATACCCTTCCTATGAAGAACACAAAAAAATTCATGAAGATTTCATTAAAAAAGTAGAGGAATTGGACGAAAAAATAAAAAAAGAAGGCATAAACTTATCAATCATAATGCTTGTTAATAAAACGTTGGTGGATTGGCTTATAAATCACATAAGCAAAGAGGACAAAAAGGTAGGAGAACACATAAGAAAAGCAAAGGGGGATTTTTAAAATGAAATGGACAGAGTCTTTGTCTGTAGGAAATGATTATATTGATGAGCAGCACAAAGAGTGGATAAGGAGAATTAATGACCTTTTAGAGTCATACAATCAAAAAAGAGGCAAGGAAAAAGTTGAGGAAGCAATGGAATTTGTAAAAGAGTACACTGTAACGCATTTTAGCGCCGAACAAGAGCTGATGAAAAAGTATAAATATCCTGAGTATGAAATACATAAACAAATTCATGACAATTTTATTAAAGAAGTTAATGAACTGGATGAAAAAATAAAAAAAGAAGGTCCTACGCTCACTAATTTGATGACTGTTAATAGGACTTTAGTAGATTGGGTGCTAAATCACATAAGCAAAGTAGATAAAAAACTAGGAGAGTACATAAAAAGTCAAATGTAATTAAGCCTGTAAATGCAGGCTACAGACTGTAGACAAACTTTCGAAAATAGGATATTTTGCATAAGGAACGACTTGTGACAAAGCGGCAACAAAACTTAGCAAGACCGAGGGTGAAGGCAGGGCCGAAGCCAAGGATGGCGGAGGCGGGCACTAAGACAAGGATGTCGAATGTGCCCGGTACCCTGCCGGAGCCCGAAGGTCGAGTTTAGTTTTGTCGCTTTGGAACATCGGAGTGACGATGCAAAATATCCTATTTAAAAATTTTTGACTTTGTCAATAAGCTGGAGCCTGTAAATACAGGCTATTTTTTAATCATAGGTTATGTGGTAAAATATTTTTAAATCTAAAAATTTGAGGGGGTTTTATTGTGAGGCTTGTGAGAATAGATAAAGCGTTGAATGAATATGGAATAATTGAAGGGGATAAAGTTATTGCATTTGGAAGTGAAGGCTTTTATTCTTACAACTTGGAGGAAGTAAAGCTTTTGCCTCCTTGCCTGCCTACAAAAGCTATATGTGTAGGGTTAAATTATAGGGATCATATAGAGGAAATGGGGGACAAAGAGCCGGAGGAACCGACATTATTCATAAAACCTTCAACAGCAGTTATTGGCCCTGATGATTTTATAGTTATTCCTAAGATGTCAGAGAGGGTTGACTATGAGGGGGAATTGGCTGTTGTAATAGGCAAAAGAGCGAAAAATGTGTCTGAAAAAGATGCGTTAGATTATGTCCTTGGCTATACGATAGCTAACGATGTAACAGCAAGAGATTTGCAGGCAAAAGATGGTCAATGGACAAGAGCGAAGTCTTTTGATACCTTTTTGCCCATAGGCCCTTGGATTGTGACAGACTTAGACCCATCTTCTTTGGACATAATTACATATGTAAATGATGAAGTAAAGCAAAAAAGTAACACCAGACATCTCATATTTGGCGTTCCAAAACTTGTGAGTTTTATATCTCACATAATGACGCTAAACCCTAGCGATGTCATATTGACGGGAACACCCTCTGGCGTTGGCCCTTTAAAACCTGGAGACGTTGTAACTATTGAAATAGAGGGAATAGGTAAATTAACAAATAGAGTAAAATAAAATCAGACTACAAAATGAATGATAAAATATATAACTAAACCAATTAAAGATAGAGGAATTCCTACCAAAGCCCATTCACGGCTTTTTATATTCAGCTTTCCTGCTGATATGATATTAGGTATGTTTCCTGGAATCAACATGCCGCCACTTATTAGAAGCCCCATCAATATTGCTTGGATTTGTTCTGTTGTCATAGCAGGGCTTATTTCGGCTGCTGTCAGTGTTGCGTTGTCAAGAACTGCTGAGGTCATGTTTATCCAGTATAAAAGTCGGCTATCAAGATGAATTATATAATTATCAATAATAGGTTTGAATCCTGCACCTAAAAGTTCCAATGCCAGAATAAAAACAAAAATTTTAAATGCTTGAATAAAGATAAATTGAAATCTTTCAATTTTTTTAATTTCTTCTGCTTCTTCCACATAATTTTCTTCTATAATGAGACTACTTTTCTCTAATTTATTAATATAAAGTAAACCCAAAAAGCCCAAAGCCAATACAGCTGGTATGATGTAAATGCCTAAGGTAGTAAAAAGGTAAAGGAAGCTTTCATTTAATTTTGAGGTTACTATTGTGGCTAAGGGCTCGCCAATTGGTGTTAGTGCAGCACCCATGCCTATTGAAAGAGAGGCAATGACAGTAATCACCACTTTGTCTTTGTGTTTTAAGGGCAACAAGTGAATTATTTCTACTAATATTATTGAGGCTATTATGGCTGTAATTATACTGGCTGTCAAGCCAAGGATAATAATTACTAAAAATACAAATATTTTAAGCGGAATATGAGTTACTACTGTTCCTATAAATTTTTTAAATTTATCTTTAAATATCTCAAATAAAAGTCCTGATAAAAATACGGCTGCTGTTATTAAATACAAAAGATGATTTTTAAATATGTGAGCTATCAGGTCATAAGAAAATACTCCTGATACAAATGCTGCAGCAACTCCCATTGCAAAAAGAAAATATTCGATGTTGTGTTCTATATGCCTATTTACAAGAGGCAAAATTAGGATCATTAATAATATTACTAAGAGTGCAACAATAACCACAATCCATCCTCCTTTTACATTATTATTTGTATTATTTTGTAAAATAAAAGGTGGAAAAACTCACCTTTAAGATGAGCTTCCCACCCAAGAAGCCGAAAGTTCTTGAACAAGTCATAAGACTTGCCAACCGTAAAAACTTTATTTACTTTATTAAAATTATAACATACAGGTATTTATATAAGCAACAGAGATGAAGATATAAATTAATGGAGTACAGTGATTAAAAATATTCCGTATAATACTCCTCCAAACATCAGCACAAAAGGATTAACTGACTTTCTAATATTTATCCACATTAAATTTAAAATAGCTGAAGTTAAAGCTAACATGGCACTTAAAAAAGCTATTCCTGTGATGTTCCATGGCGTAAACAGTATACCAATAGTAACTGGTATGGAAGACTGAAACACCATCGCCCCCGTTATATTTCCAAGTGCAAGAGTATCCTTTTTTTGTCCTACCCACACAATAGAATTGAGCTTTTCAGGCAGTTCTGTTGCAATAGGCGTTATGACAATTGAGAGTATTAAAGGTGAAATTCCCATCATGTGAGACAAATCTTTTACATATCCTACAAACAAGTGAGCGCCAAAAATTATTCCTAAAAGAGATAGAATTAATTGACTGGTTATCCAGAGTAAATTAGTTTTTACTCCTAAAAACTTTGAAAAGTATAGAGTTCCTATATTTTCATCCAATTGCTGTTCATCTGAAAAAGTACGTTTTACATAAAAAGCGTATGCTAAAAGTACCAATATAATTGCAGATATTCTAATTTCGTTAACTTGATTAAAGACAGAAGCGAAAATTGCTATTGCGTATACTAAGATAAAATATGTCAAGTCTCTTTGAAACACTTTTTTATTTGCATTCATTTTCAACGTTCTTTTTCCAAAAAGGGAATAAATTATGATGGCAGCACCTGTTATCAAAAATCCTAAGGTAGAAAGCATAAAGGGAGCTCCTAAAATAGCACCTGTGGCTATTTGACTTGCCTCTCTTCCTCCATAAAAAAGTATAGCGATAATTGGTATAATTGTTTCAGGAAGTGCGGTGCCTACAGCAGCTAAAATACTTCCCACTACTCCCTGACTTAAGTTTAACTTTTTTCCAAACCATTCTACTGAGTTTGTAAATAAGATACAGGAAAGAAGTATAAAGGCGAGACTAAAAAGCAACATCACTATATCTTGTGTCAACTTCTACAACTCCTTTGTGGGTAGTGTTTTAGGTCATTTACAGTAATGTATTGTACCACAAAACGAGAAAATAATTCAATAGTTTGAGTCTCTTCACCAAACATCAATAATGTGGTAACATTTATATTAGATGTCCTTTCGCTTAAAGGAGTGGACGATATGAGCATAAGATTTATATATGGAAGAGCAGGTACAGGCAAGACTGCCTTTTGCCTTAATGATATAAAGAGAAAATTGAATGATGGAAAATCCCACCCTCTTATACTACTTGTCCCCGAACAATTTACCTTTGAGGCAGAAAAATATCTTTTAAATACAATTGAAAAAGATGAAAAGATAAGGGCACAAGTTTTGAGTTTTAAGACTTTGGCAAATAGGGTATTTACAGAAGTTGGAGGCCTTACCCGTCAGCACATGAAATCCTGCGGGAGGTCAATGCTTATTTATAAAATAATAGAAGACATACAAAAAGACCTTAAGGTTTATTCTAAAGCCTCCAGGCAGCAGGGTTTTATCAAAAAAGTTTCAGAAGTTATAACAGAGCTTAAAAGATTTGAAGTGACTCCTGAAAAGTTATTAGAGATAACTGAAACAATAGATAATTTAGGATTAAGAGAAAAACTAAAAGACATAAGTTTAATATATTCTAAATTTGAAGAGAGCTTACACCAAAATTATATAGACCAAGAGGATGAGTTGACTCTTTTGGCAGAGAAAATCGAATATTCTTCTCAATTTGAAGGAGCGGAATTTTGGATTGACGGCTTTACGGGTTTTACGCCAAAGCAATACAGGGTAATAGAAAAGCTTTTAAAGAAAGCTTCAAGAGTAAATGTCACCCTCTGTATGGATACATCACACAACTCTTATGAAATTGATACTACAGACCTTTTTTACACTACTAAAAAGACAGAAGACAAACTTTTAGAAATATGTCAAAGAAATAATATATCCTATGAAAAACCAGTAAATTTGAATATAGGGATTCCACAGAGATTTAAAGAAAGTGAAGAACTAAGTTTTATAGAAAAACATCTCTTTTCCTACCCTTACAAAGTATATCTAAAAGAAACAGAGGATATAAGCATATTTAAGGCTGTCAATGTCTATAGCGAAGTTGAAGAGACTGCAAGAGATATCATAAGATTAGTGAGAGATGAGGGGTTTAGGTATTCTGACATTGTGGTAGCTACTCGCGATTTAAATAGATATCATAAACTCATAAAAGCTATATTTTCTCAATATGGAATTCCCTATTTTATAGACCTAAAGATAGAAATAAAAAACAACCCCATCATCGTTTTTATAACCTCTCTTTTTGACATTCATTTAAAAAGATGGTCTTATGAGTCTGTTTTTAGATACCTAAAGACAGGTTTTGCAGATTTAGAAAAAGAGGACATAAACCTTATTGAGAATTATGTTTTAGCTAACGGTATAAAGGGAGATAAATGGAAAGAGGAAGTTTGGAATTACAGGTTAAATTACAGATTTGATAGACTTTCAATAGAGGAAGATGAAAAAGAGATAATAGAGAGAGTGAATGAGATAAAAGGAAAAATCGCAACTCCCTTACAGGATTTTTATAAAAAATTTTCTAAATCAAAGAATATTAAAGAAGCTTGTGGCACTTTGTATGACTTTTTAGTTGAAATGAAATTGCCTCAAAAGATTGAAAAATTAATTGAAAAATTCAAAGAAGAGAAGGAATTTGACACGGCAAATCAATACGCACAGGTTTGGGATATTGTTGTAGATGTTTTAGACCAAATGGTAGAAGTGATGGGGGAGGAAAAAGTTACAGCAGAGCAGTTTGCAAAGATATTAAGCATAGGTTTTGATGAATATCAAATTGGAAGTATTCCTCCTGCACTTGATGAAGTGTTAGTTACCAGTGTCGATAGGATGAAAAGTCACAATGCAAAAGCCCTTTACATAATCGGCGTAAATGATGGTATATTTCCTGCTTCTCTTTTTGAGGAAGGAATTTTGACAGATGGGGATAGGGAAATTTTAGCTTCCCACAATGTGGAGTTAGACAGAGATACAAAGACTAAAATATTTGAAGAGCAATTTTTAGTCTACACTGCTCTGACTTCCACAAGTAAATTTTTAAAGATAAGCTATCCCATTGCTGACCATGAAGGGAAAAGCGTGAGACCCTCTATAATAATTTCCCGCTTGAAAAAGATTTTTCCTAAAATAAAGCAGTTTAGCAACGTGGTAGAGATGGATACAGCAGAGGAAAATTTAAATCGCGTATCAACACCTTCACCTACTTTTAATGAAATGGTAAGTGCAGTTAAAAAATGGGATATTACAAATAAAATGCATCCTCTGTGGTTGGATGTGTATAAATGGTATGCTAAAAGTGAATCATGGAAGCCGAAATTGACAAGGGCTTTAGAAGGACTTTATTACACTAATCAGGTTAAAAAAGTACCTGCCCACAAGGTAAAAAAGTTGTATGGGGATGAAATGTATTTTAGCGTATCCAGACTTGAAAAATACGCAGCTTGTCCTTTTGCTTATTTTGTCCAATACGGGCTTAAAGCGAAAGAAAGGAAAATATTTAGTTTCGAGCCTCCTGATTTAGGGACCTTTATGCACAATGTCCTTGACAGATTTTCAAAGGCATTGGAGGAAGAAGGACTTACTTGGCAGGATATTGACAGAGAGTGGTGCGATGAGGCTGTGGCTATTATTGTGGATGACATGATACAAAAAATACCAGGATATATTTTAAACAGCAGTCCCAGATACAAATATCTTGCTGAAAGGTTAAAAAGAGTGCTTTCTAATGCGGTATGGGTGGTATCTGAGCATATAAAGAGAAGTTCTTTTGTGCCTTTAGACCATGAGGTTGCTTTTGGCGATAACCAAAAGTATCCTCCTATAAAGATTGTGCTGTCAAACGGTGAGGAGATAAATCTCATAGGGAGGATAGACAGGGTTGATATATTTGAAAAAGAGGATGAAGCCTATATAAGGATAATAGATTACAAGTCTGGCAACAAAACTTTAGACCTTTCAGATGTGTTTTATGGTTTAGAACTTCAGCTTTTGATATATTTAGATGCTATATTAGAAAGTGCAATAAACGGAAACACAAATTTAAATCCGGCTGGCATATTCTACTTTAAAATAGATGACCCGATTATAAAGGCAGATAAAGATATATCAGATGAAGAGTTGCAAATGCAAATTTTTAAAAAGTTGAGATTGGAAGGGCTTGTTTTAAATGATGCTCAAATCATAAAAGAGATGGACAAATCAATTGAAGGTACTTCTTATATAATTCCAGCAACAATCAATAAAGACGGGAGTGTAGGCAAAAACACCAAAGGAGCCACAAAAGAGCAGTTTGAATTGTTGAGAAGGCACGTCAAAAAGACCATACAACGTCTCAGCGAACAGATGTTAGAGGGAAACATTTCAATTTCTCCATATAAAAAAGATAAAGAAACTCCTTGTAAATATTGCCCTTACTCTTCTGTCTGCCAATTTGAAACGAATTTTAAAGGGAATGAGTACAGGATTATAAAGAGTAAAGATGTTGAGGAGATATGGAGTATATTGGAACAGGAAGTGGAGTCAGATGGAAACCAAATGGACTTATGAACAACAGCTGGCTATAAATACAAGGGGCAGTAATCTCTTGGTGGCAGCAGGTGCAGGCTCTGGCAAAACGGCTGTCTTAGTTGAAAGAATCATAAAACTTGTCACGGATGACAAAAATCCTGTAGATATTGATAAACTTTTAGTTGTTACTTTTACAAATGCTGCCGCTTCTGAGATGAGAGAAAGGATAGCAGAAGCGTTGATTTCTAAGTTAGACCAAAATCCGGAAGACAGGCGGCTTAGCAATCAGCTAACATTACTTAACAAAGCTACAATCACCACAATTCACTCCTTCTGCTTGGAAGTAGTGAGAAATAACTTTTTTCTCATAGATTTAGACCCTAACTTTAGAATAGGGGATGATACAGAAACTTTACTTTTAAAATTAGAGGCGGTAGAGGAGCTTTTTGAGGAATTATATCAAAAAGAGGATAATGAAGATTTTTTGACATTGGTTGAAAGTTATGGAGGCACAAAGGACGATAAACCCCTTGTAGATATTCTTTTAAAATTGTACGATTTTGTAAAATCACTTCCCTGGCCTGAAAAATGGCTTAGGGATGTGTTATTAAGCTTTGAAGTTAAAGAGGATTTTCATTTTGAAAATTCACAATGGGCGGCAGTAATATTAGACAGTTTAAAAGTAGAAATGTCAGGGCTTTTAAATGGAATGTATGTGGCAATTGATAAGCTTCATGGTGAAAATGGGCTACAAAGCTATCTTGATAATTTTGAAATAGAGGCGGAAAGCTTGGAAAAACTTCTAGACTGTGAAAATTGGGAGGAATTTAGAAAACAGATAAATGCCATAGAGTTTGATAGACTTCCCAGAGCAGGTAAAGATGCAGACCATAAAGTAAAAGATGAAGTGACAAAAATAAGAAATGAGGTTAAAGCTAAAATTAAGGAGATAAGAAATAAGTTTTTTTCAGATGACATAGAAAAAATTGAAGAAGAAATTAAAGCTTTGTACCCTATCATAAAGGCTTTAGTGGATTTGATTCTACTTTTTGATAAAAAATATACTGATAAAAAAAGGGAAAAAGGCATTATAGACTTTAATGACATTGAACATTTTGCACTGCAAATTTTGACAGAAGTCGATGAAAACGGGAATGTGAAGCCTTCAGAGGCAGCTTTGATGTATAGAGAAAAATTCCAAGAAATTTTTGTGGATGAATATCAAGATTCTAATTTAATACAGGAAGTTATACTAAGCACTATAGCCCGAGAAGACACACCTAACAGGTTTATGGTAGGAGATGTAAAACAGAGCATATACAGGTTTAGGCAGGCAAATCCTCATATATTTTTTGAAAAGTACAATACTTATTCTTCAAAAGAGGAAGATAAAAATAAAAAGATACTGCTTTATAAAAATTTCAGAAGCAGACCCCAAATCATAGATGCGGTAAATTTCATTTTCAAAAAAATAATGTCTAAGAATGTAGGGGAGATAGATTATACAGAGGAAGAGAAGTTAAATTGTGGAGCAGATTTTGGAACACCTCCTCTTGATGCCATTGTAGGTGGACCTGTGGAAATACATTTGATAGAGAAAAGTGATGAAACTCCTGAAGAGGAAGAATTAGAGGTTTATGGGGAAGAAGAGGAAGAGATTATTGACAACATACAAGTAGAAGCAAGGGTGGTAGCTCAAAGGATAAAGGAATTAGTTACACAAAATGAGAAAAATACCTTTATGGTTTATGATAAAAACCTCAAAAATTATAGGCCTGTTGAGTATAGGGATATAGTAATACTTTTGAGGGCTACAGAAAGATGGGCACCTGTATTTTTAGAAGAATTTATAAATGTCGGTATTCCTGCTTTTGCGGACACAGGAACGGGATACTTTGAAACAACGGAGATAAAGACTATAATATCTCTCCTTCAGGTGATAGACAACCCAATGCAAGATATTCCGTTGTTGGCAGTTTTGAGGTCTCCTATTTTTTCCTTTACCCCAGAAGAATTAATTGACATAAGGTTAGAAGAGCCTAATAGAGCTATATATGAAGCACTTAAAAAGGTATCACAAAGGGAGGCTGAATTAGGGCAAAAAGCTAAAAGTTTCTTAGAATCATTGAAAAAGTGGCAAGAGAAAGCCATTTATATGCCGGTGGATGAGTTTTTGTGGTATTTATATCAAGACACTGGTTATTATGCCTATGTGGGGGCAATGCCTCAAGGAGTGCAGAGGCAGGCAAACTTGAGGATTTTGTTTGAAAGGGCAAAGCAGTACGAGGAAACAAGTTTTAAAGGGCTGTTTAACTTTATCAATTTTATAAACCGCCTCAAAGTCAGCAGTGGCGATATGGGAAGTGCTAAAATAGTAGGAGAAAATGAAAATGTAGTCAGGATAATGAGTATACACAAAAGTAAAGGTCTTGAATTCCCGGTAGTTATAGTTGCAGGCTTAGGTAAACAGTTTAATTTAAAGGATTTAAGTCAAAGCGTATTGTACCATCATTTATTAGGATTAGGCCCTGAGTTTGTGGACTTCAAAAGAAGAATTTCTTATCCCAGCATTGTGAAAGAGGCAATAAAAAACAAAATAAAGTTAGAAAGCCTTTCTGAAGAGATGAGAGTTTTGTACGTTGCTTTGACAAGGGCAAAAGAAAAGTTAATATTAGTTGGAAGTGTTAAAGACATAAAGGAAAAAGTGAAAAAATGGTGCAATATTGCTATGTTGGAGAGTAAGGTGCCTGAGTATGAAATTTTAAAAGGTAAAAGTTATATAGATTGGATAGGTCCTGCTGTTATAAAGCATGCGGATTTAAAACCTTTAAGGGATTTTGCACAGGTACAATATGTGGCTGTGGAAGAGGATAGCTCACAGTGGCAGGTAAGGATTTGGAATAAAAAAGATGTGATTTTTGATAAAAAACAGGTTGAGGAAGAGACAAACTTATTGCAAAGGCTTGAAAACTTAGATTTAGATAGCCCTAGCAGTGAATTTTATGATGAAGTGACAAGGCGTTTAAATTATGTATATCCTTATGAAAAAGCCTGCCATTTGCCTGCGAAACTTTCTGTTACAGAAATTAAAAGAATTTTAAACGAAGAAGTAATAGATGAGGACACTACTTCAATATTTGAAAAAACAGTCCTTAAAATTCCTGCCTTTTTAGAAAAGAAAAAAGGACTTACTGCAGCCGAAAAAGGTATAGCTATGCACCTTGTCATGCAAAAATTAGATTTAAATGGGGATTTGAGTGTAGAAGGCATAAAGAAGCAAATTAAGAATATGGTGGATAGAGAGATTTTGACAGAAGCACAGTCTAAAGAGATAGACATAAGAAGAATTGAAGAATTTTTTAGAGCTTCTCTTGGAAGGAGAATGTTAAGTTCTCAAAATGTAAAAAGGGAAGTGCCTTTCCATATAAAAATTAAAAGTACAGAAGTTTACAAAGATTTGCCTGAAGAATACGAAAATGAATTTATAGCTGTGCAAGGCATTATTGACTGCTTTTTTGAAGAAGAGGGAGAAATAATCCTTATTGATTACAAGACGGATTATGTGACAGAGGAAATGATGGAGGAAATAAAAGAAAAATATAAAGTGCAGATAGATCTTTATGCAAAGGCTTTAGAAAAGATTACTGGCAAAAGAGTCAAAGAAAAATATATTTACCTCTTCTTTAATGGAATGATTCTGGAATATTAAGGGTGATAAAATGAGGATTTTACATACTTCAGACTGGCATTTGGGAAAAAGCCTTGAAAATTTTTCAAGGATTGAAGAGCAGGAGAAATTTTTAGAGGATTTTGTGCAGATGGTGGAGGAAAATAATGTAGACCTGGTCATAATTGCCGGGGATATATACGATTCTTCAAACCCTCCTGCAAGGGCGGAAATGCTTTTTTACACAACTTTAAAAAAACTTTCCAACGGGGAAAGAGTGATTTTGGTCATAGCAGGAAATCATGATAATCCAGAGAGGCTTTCAGCTGCAAGCCCCCTTGCATATGAACATGGAGTGATACTTTTAGGTACTCCTAAAAGTATTGCTCCTAAAGGAGATTTTGGAAAGTTTAAAATTTTAGATTCGGGAGAAGGTTTTTTAGAAATTGAGATAAAAGGTGAAAAAGCTGTAATTATAGCTCTTCCTTATCCCAGTGAAAAAAGGCTAAATGAAATTTTTACATCAGAATTGGAGGAAGAGAAAAGGCAGAAAAGTTACTCTGAAAGAGTTGGTGAAATTTTTAATGACCTTTCGAAAAAATACAGAGAAGATACTATAAACATTGCGGTATCTCATATTTTTGTTGCAGGAGGAGAGGAGTCAGGTTCAGAAAGGCCTATTCAGTTAGGAGGAAGTTTTACAGTAGAAATAAGGCACCTGCCACAAAAGGCGCAGTACATAGCTCTCGGACACCTTCACAAACCTCAGAGAATTTCTTCTACTCTTCCTGCTTATTATTCTGGTTCCCCTCTTCAGTACAGCAAAAGTGAGATGAACCATTCTAAATGTGCTTATTTAGTAGATTTAAAGGTAGGAGAACCTGCACTTGTGAAGGAAATATATTTTAAAAATTACAAGCCTATTGAAGTGTTTAGGTGTAATGGTATAGAGGAAGCTTTAGAGATTTGCAATGAATACAGGGATAAAGATATATGGGCATATTTCGAGATTAAAACTGAGTCTCCACTGCCTTCTTCAAAGATAAAAGAAATGAAGAGCATATTACCGGATATAGTTGAAATAAAGCCAATTTTGCCAGAGGATGAGATGGAAATTGAAGACTATGAGATAGATGATAAAAGTGTAAAGGAACTTTTTGAAGAATTTTATTTAAAGGAAAACAAAGTTCCTCCAACAGAGGAGGTTTTAGAACTTTTTATGAGTATAGTAAAGGAAGAGGATGAGGAAGATGAGACCTCTGAAGCTTAAAATTGCTGGGCTTAATAGTTTTGTAGAAGAACAAATTATTGATTTTGAAGTCCTAACAGAAAAAGGACTTTTTGGCATATTTGGTCCCACAGGAAGTGGAAAATCCACTATTATAGATGCAATTACTCTTTCAATGTACGGGAAAATTCCCAGAAATAGCAAGGATTTTATAAATACTCAATCTACATCTATGTCTTTGACATACCAGTTTGAAATAGGTGTTGATGGGGCAAGAAAAAGGTATATAGTTGAGAGAAATGTAAAAAGGGACGCAAAAAGCGGCGGTTATAAAACTACATTAGCAAGACTGCGGGAAATAGGGGAAAGTGGAGAAAGAGTTTTGGCAGAAAAAGATAGGGAAGTTCAGCAAAAAATAGTGGATTTAATTGGACTTACAGCAGAGGATTTTACTCGTTCTGTAGTGCTTCCACAAGGGAAATTTAGTGAATTTTTAAAGCTAACAGGCAAAGAAAGAAGGGACATGTTAGAGAGGATTTTTGGCTTAGAAAAGTATGGAAGCAAATTACTTGTTAGAATAAGAGATGTAAAGAGAGAAAAAAGTAATTTATTGAATGAGGTAAATGCGAAGTTAAGTCAGCACGAAGGTGTTACTAAAGAAGCATTGGAAGATTTAAAGAAAAAGTTTGAGATTTTAAAAGAAGAAGAGAAAACTTTAAAAGAACAAAAGGATAAATTAGATAAAGAAAGGGAAAAACTTAAAGGGATATGGGAAAAACAGCAGGAGTTAAATCAATTTTTGCATAAGAAGGAAGTCTTAGACCAGCAATTAAAAGAAATAGAAGATAAAAAGGAAAAGTTAAAAAAAGCGGAAAAGGCATTATCAGTAAAACCGTATATAGACTCTTTAGTGGAGACAGAGAAAAAACTCATTTTAAATCAAAAGGATGTGGAAAAGTATTCTAAAGAGTTGGAGGAGGCTGAAAAATTACTTGAGAAGGTAGAAAAAGAATATGAGGCTTCATTAAAAGAAAAGGAAGAAAAAATTCCTCTCATAATTGAAAAGGAAGAAAGGCTTAAAAGGGCTTTTAAACTGAGAGATGAGATAAAAAAGATTAATAGTGAAAGGGAGAAACTTGTAAAGGAGTATAAAGATTTAAAAAAGCAGATAGATGGGATAGAAAGAGAAATAAAAGCCCTGTCCGATTCTATAGATATAGCAAAAAGACAGTTGGGTGAGAAGGAAAAAAGAATTAATGAAATTAAAGTTGATTCGAATAAAAGGGAAAAAATTTTTGCTGCTTTTGAGATTCAGAAAGAGTTTGAAAGGGCAGACAAAGAGAAAAAAGAAAAGGAGAAAAGAATTTTAGAATTAAAAGAGCTAATAGGTAAGCAGCAGAAAGATATTGAAAAAATAGATAATTTATTGAAACGAAAAGAAAAAGAAATACAAGAGGTTGACAATAATATAAAAAAACTTGAAATGCAAAAGCCTCCCACAAATGAAGACCTTTTGGACCTGCAAAAAAGTTTAGAAAGAAAAAGAGTAGAAATTTTAGAATTGAAAGAAAAAGAAAAGTTAAAAAATGAGGCGGAAAATAATTTAAAAGAAATTTTAAAAATAAAAGAAGAAATAAATAATGAGATAAAAGAGATTGAAGAGAAATTAAAAAATAAAAATAATAGTTTGGAAGAAGTAAAAAAAGATATAGAGGAACTTGTAAAAAACAACATGGCAGGTGAACTGGCAGAGGGATTAAAAGAAGGTGTTCCCTGTCCTGTCTGTGGTTCGATTCATCATGTAAGATTGGCACAAAAGGTAGAGGAAGACTTAATAAAAGAAAAGCAGGAAATAAAGGCAAACTTAGAAAAGGATATAATGGACTATCAAAGTAAGCTTTTTAAGTTAAAAGGTGAATTATCAGGAATAGAAGTCAAAGAAGAGATGTATAAAAAAGAATATGATAAACTGTGGGATATACTAAAAGACATTAACCTTTTAAAGTTAGAAGAAGAATTAAATAAGATGGAGTCTGATTTTATACAGTGGAAAGAAAAATTAGAAAAATGGAATAAGAGTAAGGAAGAATTAGAGACCTTAATTAAAAAATTAAAGGAGGAAAAAGCAAGTTTAGATTTAGAACATACAAGATTAAAAGAAGGTATAAATAAAGATATTAGCCTTTTGAAAGAGTTTGAGTCTTCTCTTGAGGCTATTAGTATAACTTACAGTGAATTAGAAGGTCAGTTAAGAATATCAAGGGAAGAATTGGGGATTTCAGATTTTAAAGAAAAAGTGGAGGAAATAAATCAAAAAGAGAGGGAAATAGAAGGGCTGAGGAATGAAATAGAGAATTTTAAAAATACGATTGAAGAATTGACAAATAAAAAGGAAACCCTTTCAAACAATCTCAATGCTCTTTCAATAAGGAAAGGACAGATAGAGGAAATAGGTAAGGAAAAAAGTAAAAACCTTCGGGAGAGGCAGCAGGAGTTTGATTCTTTATCAGAAGGTAGAGACATAGAAGAATATTTAAAAGAGATTCAGTATAATAAAGAAAAAATTACAAAAATGGAGAGTGCTTTAAAAGAAACTTTAGAAAAGGCAAGAAAGGATAAACAAAATATAGAGAGTAAAAAGATATCTGCCCTTGAGAGTCGGGACCTTTTAAATAATATGTTTAGGGAACAAAGTGAAAAATTAGAAAATGCTCTATTAGAAAAGGGATTTAAGGATAAAAAAGAGGCTTTGGAGTATTTATTAGACAGTGAAAATATTAAAAAAATTGAGGAAGAAATTAAGAATTTTGAAAATGAATATGTATCTGTAAACAAAAGTATAGACAGACTGATGGAGATATTGCAAGGGCAGAAAATTAATGAAGAAGAATGGAATCAATTAGAAGAAAGCATTAAAGGGTTGGAACAGGTCTTAAACGAAAAAAGGAAGGAAATAGGCGCTACAGAAAAGGCTATTTCAGATATGCAAGAGAATTTGCAAAAAGTAGAAGAATTTACAAAGCAGAAAAAGGAATTAGAGCGTGTAGTGGATATATTAAATGAATTGGACAATCTTTTTCAGGGAAATAAATTTGTAGATTTTATTGCCGCAAGACAGCTTAAATATATAACCTTTTTTGCATCAAAAAGGCTTAAGGAAATAAGTAGGGGAAGGTATGCCCTTGAGATTGATTCAGACAACAATTTTGTAATGAGAGATGACTTCAATGGCGGAGTAAGAAGGTCTGTAGATACTTTATCTGGCGGTGAAACTTTTTTGACATCCCTTTCTTTGGCTTTGGCTCTTTCTTCTCATATACAATTAAAGGGAAGAGCACCTTTAGAATTCTTTTTCTTAGATGAAGGTTTTGGAAGTCTTGACGCGGAACTTTTGGATATAGTGATGACCTCTTTAGAAAGGCTTAAAAAAGACAAAATGGTAGTGGGCATAATAAGCCATGTAGAAGAATTAAAAAACAGAGTACCTGTAAAACTAATTGTTACACCACCTGCCGTCTCTGGCGAAGGGAGTAAGGTGAGAATAGAATATACATAGAGAGAAGGGGATACCTTCTCTCTAAAACTGTCTTACAATTTTCTCAATTGCATCGAGAGTTTTTTCAATGTCTTTTTTACTTATGTAATAATGAGTTACAAATCTTACTGCAAAATCATTTCCGCCATTTATTAAAATTCCCTGCTCTTTTAATTTTAGAGCAAATTCTTTGCCAGTCATTCCTGTTTTTGATATGTCGGTCATTACTATATTTGTTTGTACCGTTTCCAGGTCGAGGTTTATTCCCGGTATATTTTTTAATCCTTCTGCTAAAAATCTTGCATTGTCATGGTCTTCCTGTAGCCTTTTTGTCATTTTTTCAAGTGCTACAATGCCAGCAGCTGCAATAAAACCTGCTTGTCTCATTCCACCACCTAACATTTTGCGGTATTTTCTTGCTTTTTCAATGAAATCTTTTGTGCCGACGACTACCGACCCAATAGGGGCGCATAAGCCTTTGGAGAGGCAAAACATTACACTATCTGCATATTTGGCTATTTCTCTTACATCTACTTTAAGATAAGTAGCGGCATTGAATATTCTCGCACCATCTAAATGAACAGGTATATTGTGTTTTTGAGCTATTTCGTATATTTCCTTCATAATTTCAATTGGAGTTACAGTGCCACCAGCTCTGTTATGAGTATTTTCAAGGCAGATAAGACTTGTGACGGGGTAATGTATGTCCTTTGGCCTTATGGCCTTTTCTACATCGGCAGGATTTAAGACACCTTTGTTGCTTTTCAAAGCTTTTGTCTGTACGCCTGCAAGGTATCCCACTCCTCCAACTTCATAAGTTATGATATGGCAGTTTTCTTCTACAATAATTTCTTCTCCTGGATGAGTGTGAGTCATTATTGAGACTTGGTTACCTTGTGTACCGCTTGTTACTAGCATTGCTGCTTCTTTTCCCAACATTTCTGCTGCCATTTCTTCAAGTTTTCTCACTGTAGGGTCTTCGCCGTAGACGTCATCACCTACTTCAGCCTTGTACATGGCTTC
>Ga0207429_10058_pt1 | contig 26600 bp, 35 predicted proteins | sample YelNats1bottle13_FD_187545 | JGI IMG/M metagenome (GOLD analysis project Ga0207429, IMG submission 187545) | Hot spring thermophilic microbial communities from Obsidian Pool, Yellowstone National Park, USA - site 1 bottle 13 (SPAdes) (version 2) | ecosystem: Environmental > Aquatic > Thermal... | reverse complement strand
GAGCACCGGAAAGTTCAGCCAAATAACGTATATACACACGGTCTGAACCTGATATGCTCAATCTAATTTGACTTAAATAAGAATTCACAAAAGTAGTGTTACCGCCAAATACGTTTATCCACTGAGGAACAGTACTGTACTTTATAAAGTTGTACTGTTCTGCTTTGCTGCCTGTATAAATATGCTTTACTACTTTGTCATAACCTGCAAGTGTACCGTCAACAAGCACCCTCCATTTACCAGAATAGAGCTTTTTGTCGTTGGGTTTTTGTGGAATTGGGTTAGGAACTGGCCATGGGCTATTAATCGCTACAGGAGTATCAATAGCCAAATTTAAATCTCCGACGTCGTCAATTACCGCTGCATATACATTGTCTAATTTGGGAATGTATATTAACCCTGCCAAAAACACAATAAGAACAACTACAGAAACAATTCTTTTAAACAAAAGCCCCATCTCCTTTCAGTAATTTTTTAGAAAAATAAAAGAAGCTTCAGACTAAGCTGAAGCCCCTTTATATACTCGGTGGTGTAGTGTATTTTGCCCTCCAAATCATTATTGTACCATCGTTTAGGTATTCTACTGCATGGTCTAAATTTTCAGCAACAAACCTTAAAGGAAGCATTGTATATCCATTTTTCACATATACTTTTCTTGGCATTTTAACTGCTCTGCCGTCTACTACTGCTGTATCAGAGCCCACTTTCAGCACCACAGTTTCGCCTTTATCTTTTATAGTTATCTGCTGTGTTTTAGCGTTATAGTCAACAGCTGCTCCTAATTCTTCCATAACGCCTCGAAGTGGTATCATCGCAACACCATTGTCTGATATGACTTTTGTGGGAAGTTTTTTATTATATTCTTTCAGTTCGTATCTTACTGTAATGTTGTCTTTACCTATCCAAACATCTACACCATCCCACCAATATATACAACCTACAGTATACCCATTCCACTTAGGGTCAATCAGGTACTTATTATATGCGGGGTCTTTCAAACCTTCCCATCTGTCATAGAAGTACTGAAGTAATATGTCCCTATATTTTGTCTCCTGCCACGGAGTCCCGTTAATACTGACTAGATTTATCGTGACAAGACCTTTCCAAAAGTCGTATTTTAATGTATCAGGATGATTGTATCGTATTTCTCCATACAAATCCTTATACTGTTCTCTTAATTTAGTAATATCACATAATGCAACTGTACTATCACCTTTTTCTTGATACAACTTTAAATCGGTATTGGCAAAAAAATCACCAATCACAATAATTAACCTATCTGTATTCTTAAGCTTATCACTGTAAGCTATTTCTTTTTCTTTTCCGGGCATAATGTAGTACCAACCTAATTTATCATGGCCTTTCTCATCAGGTGAAACTGCTTTTATCCATCCTTTATCTATCCACTCTTGATAGGGAAGCTGTTCTTCTTGACCTCCAGTTTGCGCAAATGCAGGAATGGATAAAAAGATTAATAAGATAGCGATTATCATTGAAATTATCTTTCTCATAGTAAAAACTCCTTTCTATTTAAATTTTTAAATAACTTTCATTAAAATCTCTTCAACAAATTTATCGGTACTCTTCCCTTCTCTTTTAGCTTTCTCTTCCAGCAGCTTATAAAGCTCTTCAGAAATTTTCACTGAGTTTTCCTCTTCCTTTTCTTTCATTTCTTCTAACCGTAGTAGCAAAATTGTATTTTTATTTATTGTTTAAGCTTTTATAATTTTTTATAGTTTTTCCCATTTAAGTTTTGATACGAATTCATTTATAAAAATATTTGCCTGCTCGTCACGATTCCTATGATTACTATTATTTAGGAGTATTTGTATCTCATTATACAGAGTTCCTCCTATATTTTTATAATGACTAGATGGTAACTCAACATAATAACTTACAAAATTATCAAAACATATATCTTTATCAACAGCACAACTTTTAACTTCCTCTAAAGACTCTTCTAATGTAAGTTCTTCTTTATGGTTAAATTCAATAGGGTTAAAAATTTTCATAGTATATTCAAATTCATCTTTATCTGGAAGTAACAAATCATTACTAATTTCTACTTTAAAAATAATTAAATAAGGGTCATCATCATAAAATACAGCTGTTATATTTCCGTAGTATAAAGCACGAGCAAAATCAGGCGTTAAATAAATACGATTTGGACTTGTAGGCATGAGATGATTAGAATTATAAACCTTTGGAGCATCTATCCTTATTTTTCTTTCTCTGATAATATTTTTCCCTCTTATGGAAGAAGTTCCATGAAAGAGTATCAAAAAACACAACTCCTTTCTATATTCTTGCTTAATTCTGTAAAATGCCTTAGTAAAATTTATTGTGTAGAATTTTTTAAGACTCAATATACACAAAAGATTGCGGAACAAAGCTTATTCCCAAATCAGTTAGCTTGATTGGTTTAAGATATTTTTTTACGTTTCCAAGCTGATAGGCAATAGCCTTTTCTTTATTCTTGTAATATTCATCAAAAAATTTTTTATCAATACCTGCATAATCTTTGGTTTTTTCCCATACTGCGGAAGGAGTATCTTCAATAACCTCTAGTATTTCCGCTTCTCCAACAACTTTCATAACTGGTGCAGTACAATAAATTAATATTTTATTTACATCTTTTCTAGCAAACTTTATTTTTCTGTATTCAAAGCGTTTGGTACCTTTAAAAATACTTTCTACATATTCAGGTCTTATTGATAATAATATTTGAGACATCCTTACCACCCATTTCTAATATTGATATAAACTGTTCTCGTGAAAGTACAATATTATATGGATAATCATTGAACAGACCCTTTTCATTTAATTCTTTAAAAGTTATATTTTTTCCTTTTCCAAAAAAACCGTTATAAACCATTTCTATTAAAACTATATTTTTCTTCTCATAAAAAAACTGTTCCAATTCCTCAGGAGAATAAACAGTTTTATTTCCTGCTAGTTTTATAAATTTATCTAAATCAATGTTAGGAATATTATCGCTTTTAATAATGGTCAAATTAGTTAAAGTGCAAAAAGAAGTAGCAACAGACTTATACTGTTTATTTTTTTCTGCCTTTGTATCAATTCTATAGATTATAACAGGTTCACCTACTTTATGGTGTAAACTTGAAGTTGGAAATCCTATAAATACTTTTGTAATTCCATTTGCTGCAGCTTTTTCTTCCACTTCTTGTTTAGTATTATAAAGTTCAGAATACGGAAAAAGTGTATCATGGTAATAATCATAAATAGGTATATATCCAGCTTTTTCAAAATATGGATTCAAAAAAGGGAAGGCCCTAAAAGGATCACTATAATCTATCCTTTTCTTGCTTTTTAAATATACACTTTCTCCCCTCTTATTTCTGCCAATATATATAAAACCAAACTTTTCAATTAGCTCAATTAATAGGGTATGTTTAGGAAATACTGTTAAGTATATCTCTTCTGCTTCAGATTCCTGCCACCTCCAGAGCGCTACACCTACAGCACCTTCTCCAAGTCTTTGCCCTTGGATTCTCTCATCTAATTTAAGAGTTCCTATTTTCATTCTCTCTTTGCTGGGTAAAATCTGATCAATAAGTTCAATAGGCTCTTTTTCTTCTTTTAAATAAAGAAACGCACAAAGGCCTTTTTCGTCCTCACATACAAGAGCACTTTCTCCATTTTTACTTTTCTTCATAAACCACTGAGGAAATTCTGGATAATCTTGCTTGAGAGAATTAAAAAAAGGATCATTAATATCGCAGTTTTCAAACTTAGTCCATTTAAACTTCCCTCCCATACAATAACCCCCTGATACTTTACTATAAATGTTAAAATCTAACCACTTTCTAGTATATATTTCTACATAAAGCAAAGAAATCCTTTATTATTTTTCAAAAATTTTGCTTTTAAATTAAGGAATAATACACTTTAATTTAAAAAACTCCAAACAAAGTTCTCCTTTTCCTTCTGCTTGGCAGTACGGGAGCAAGCAGTTTTAAAAGGACAGAATCATTTTCTTTAGCAAAAGGATTTGGACAGTAAGGTAAAGCTGTCCCTTTAATTCCTGCGTAAAAAGAAATTTCTTCAACATCACTCTGTAATGCTAAAGAAAAAATAACATTAAATTCAGAATCAATCCTGTCAATAATCTCATGCCACCGCCATCTTGCAGTAGAAGCTACAACAAAAGCTATATCTGCTCTATACATTTCTCTTTTTCTTGCTGAATCTAAAACTCCAAGGTCTCTAACAACATATTCATACTGTCCTGCTTTAATTTTTTTAAGAAGCATGTCATAGTTCCAATTACCATTATTTTCGCTTTCATTTAGTGGAAAAATATCAATTCCATGAACTGCACAAGACCCTTCTACTTTTCCTTCTTTTGATTTTAAGACACTGCATAAAAAAGAAAATACAGGCCTCTGGCTGTCTTCTATAACTGCTGCAGAATGTCCTAAACGTGCAAGAAATGAAGCCATAGAAAGAGCTGTGTGAGTACATCCTATGCCGTGGGCAGTGGCAGATACCGCTATTGTAACAATGCCAGCAGGCCTTTCTTCTATAATAACCCTTTCCCTTGACTGAGTAGAAGCATTCAAAAACTGACCTGTATGCCATCTTGCAGCTTGAGCATATGTAGCAGGAGGCGAAAGCAAAATAGTTTTAATTGTTTCACTCCAACTAGACTCTTTTTCTTCTCCAGCTATATCATATATGCCCAAGCCGACTATAGAAGAAATTATTTCGTCGCCCGGTTTTCTCTCAGGTGCAATAACAATTACTCTTGTATTAGGTCTTGCAATTCTGAAACCTTGAAGAGCAGAAACAATTTCTTTACCTGAAAAAACATCGAGGTCTACAATAAGTACATCTGCAGAGACCCGAGAAGCAGAATAAAATATTTCTTTAACACTCTCAGAATCCAGCCTGCCAATATGTTCAAAAACTACATCTCCTGCATCAGCTAAAGCTTTTTTTATCTCCTCAGCCATCTGCTTTCCAGCAATAATCGAAACAAGCAAGCCTGAACCTCCTTTCTTACTTAAAAAAGTCAAGTGGATTTACGGCTTTCCCTCCGATTCTTACCTCAAAATGCAAATGAGGGCCTGTGCTCTTTCCTGTAGAGCCTACATATCCAATCACATCACCAGCTTTAACAATTTGCCTCTGCTTAACTGCTATGGAAGATAAGTGAGCATATCTTGTCTCTAAATTGTTGCTGTGCCATATAAAAACAACTAAGCCGTAGCCGTCATTCCATCCTGCGTAGGCTACTTCTCCGTCCAAAACAGCAACAACAGGCGTTCCTGCTGGCGCTCCTATATCAACACCCGAGTGAAATTTTTCTACTCCGTATACCGGGTCAATTCGAGGACCGAAGGGAGAAGTAATTTTATACACCCCCGGCACAGGCCATTTAAGATTTTTCTCGGCAGTAGACCAGTTTTCTGGCACAGCATAGTCCAGTAAAGCTGAAAAATCGATACTTAAAAATTCTTTTACCTTTTCCTTTTCTTCTCTAGAAAAGTGTAAAATATCTAAAACCTCATCAAGAGTTCTGAGCCTATATATAGGATAAACTTTAACTTCATCGCCCTCTTTTACTTTTACCTCACCTACTTTTTCTAAAAACAGGTTTGCAAGCTCTTCAACTTCCTGAGGATTTGCTTTACTAAAATCCTGTCTAAACCTTACAGCATCTATAGCAATAAGCTGCCTCCAGTCAATTTCTATACCCTCACTGTAGGGATTTTTAGTGCTTTCACTTACTTTTTTAGCAATACTAATATACATTTGAATCTGCTCATAGCTCACAAGAGGTATTTTCTCAACAGCAGTAATAGGTCCCGCAAAAGTGAAGGTGAGAAATACAACTGGGATTAAAATAAAAAGAACAGCAAACTTAATAACACTTTCCAAATCATCTGGCAGAAGAGCGAGAAGAACTTTTCCTAAAACGTTCATCAACTTCCGCCTCCAGTTAAGTACTGCATTTCGTAAGGTGCTGCCTCAATCTTTATGTGAATTCTCTGTGTTCCTGCAACAAAAAGACCTTCTCCTCTTTTTGCATTTGCGAGAAGATCATGCTCTGCTTCAGAGAGGTTCATAAGAGCTGTTATTGCTTCTAAGTCTTTTTCTCCCTGCGCTAAAAGGAGCTTGTATGTTGGATTATCCAGTAGTGCTTGGCCGTACCTCTGCACTTCTGGTGCTAAAAAGTCTATAACGTTCTGGCTTATGACAATTAAGCTTCCGTTGTACTTCCTTATCCTCTTTGATGTGTCTCTCAAAAATGCAATTGCCTGAGGCGTTTGAGGGTCAACAAGCATCCATGCTTCATCCACAACTAAAACAGTTCTCTCTCTTCTATCCCTCTCTAAAATGTTCCATGCAAAAGAAAGGACGTTGAAGTACTGCGCTCTTTTAACTTGGTCTTCAGCATTCTGCAAATCATGAACGTCAAAAACAATAAAGTCAGAGTCAGCTTCCACGGCAGTTGGACCTGCCCATAAATATGAATCTGCTCCTTCTGCTGCTCTTTTTAAAAGCACTGAAAGCCTTCCATAGGTTTCAGGATTTCCCTCTGCTTTTTTAACAAGGTATTTATATAATTCCCTCACAGTTGGCCACTTTTCATTTGGAATATCTTTCGGGTCTGTATCCCATGTAATCCCCGCTTCCTTATACACTTCCACTAATGTGTCTTCTAATGCTGCTTTTTCTGTGTCTGTAAGGTCTCTAAGGTATAAACTGAAGAAGGTTCTTAAAGTCTGTATGTGTAAAGCTAATGGGCTTTGAAAAACTGCGCTTTCCTCATCTTCCTCCTCAACAGGCCTTAATCTCACCTGAAGGGGATTTATCTTTCCTTCTCCACCCGTGCAGTTAATCCACACTCCTCCGAGCTTATGACTCATATCTTTGTACTCTCGCTCAGGGTCTATGATTATGATTCTGCTTCCCTGTATGTACTCCCTTAGAAGGAGCATTTTGGCGGTAAAGCTCTTTCCTGCGCCGGGCTTTGCAAGAATAGTCCAGTTGGAATTTGTCCTGTCTCCTCCACGCTTCCATACGTCAACCAGCACTAATCCGCCGTCTCTGTCTTTTCCTAAAACAACACCACTTCCATCGTTTATTCCTGAAGAAGTAAAAGGAAAAGAAGCAGCAACAGTTTCAGCAGGCATATTCCTTGCCCCTGCATCTTTTACCTCATCCGGCAGTGTGCAGAAGGGCCCTGATGCTTTTAAGCCTTCTTCTTGGCGGAATATAAGGACTCTGCCCCTCATACCTGAAGCAGCTAAAGAAGCCTCAACCTGACGTGTTCTTCTATCAAGCTCCTGCTGGTCGGAAGCTAAAACCATTAAGACGACTGTAACATAAAACACCTGCTGCTGCTCTTGGTCAATTTTTCTCATGAGCTCTTCTGCATCTTTTAAAGCCTGCTCTGTCCTCTGCATTGTGAGGGCATTTCCTCCCATTTCAAGCCTTCCTGCATATTCACCAATCGCTTTATTTAGACTCATAATTAAATTTGTAGGGTCAATAGGCTGAATGTGGACGGAACACACTACACCCGGCATTCCTGCAATTCTTGAAAGCCACGCAGCATTTACTTTTGGAGGATAGCCTGCAATAACCAAAATTCTTGCAAGCTGGTCATTAAATACGACCTGCCTCGCACTAAACTCAAGAGCCTGCGGTGAAATCATATCAATTAAGCCTGTAAGCACATTTACTTCTTTTTTCTTCAAATTTCTTCACCTCACTTAAGAATACATAGGTGGTAAGTAGGGTCCTGAAAATAAAGGCGCTCTTTCAAATGCTGCCTGTGATGGATGGCTGAAGCTGAAAAGAAGGTCTATTATGTCTTGGTCCTGCGCTAATTCTACTTTTAAACCGGACTTTTCAAGATTATTAGCAAGCTCGTGAGCTTTTGCTTTAAGCTCTTCTTTTTCTTTGCCTGAGAGCATAATAAAAAAGCGCCTTTCTATTGCCTCACCGCTTGTGACAATAGAAGCGACGTATTTTAAGTATTCTTGGAGTAATCTTTTTTTAGTTATGTTTGTTTCTTCTTTTGATTTTGACTGAAGAAAACTGATGTAAGGGTCAAGGTCTACTGGCCTCCCTATAGAAAATATCTGCATAGAATCTTTAAAGCCGTTTAAAGCTTCATAGACTGTCTGTATTATTCTCTTCTTTTCATTTTCGCTTTTTAAGCCGATGTTCAAAGGCATAATCTTTAAAACACATACATACCTTCCGTCTTTCAGCAAAATCATATCGTCTGCAACATCTTTTACAGGAAGCCACTCCTGCACGGCCTTTCTTTTCTGCTCTTCTATTTTTGCCTTATCTTTTTTTACAACCTTTTCTTTTTTAAAAATTCCAATCAATTCATGTACCCTCCCTGCACATAAAGGTATCTTTTCTGCTTTTTAGTCCATTTGAGGTAGTATTTAATTAAACTTGACACACTGTTCCCGTCAGGACCGGGAATAACTGCAAAATAAGCAAGGCCGGTAAAGATAAATACTGCTAGGTACCTAGCAGGAGAATGAGTAAAGATAGATAAAACTAAATAAACAACAAAGCCTAATGAAAGACCTATTAAAACATACAGGAGTTCTTTCCAGCCGAAGCCGGGAAAAAACTCAAACTTTGCAGAAATATTTTTAGGCACCTGATACAACACACATCATCCTCTCAAAATCATTCTCCTCATTATATACATGCTTCCTGCTGTCTGCCCTGCATGGCCTATGGCAGACCCAAGTCCTGAATGATATGCAAACTGCCTCAGTACTGCTGGGGTCTTAAAGGCTACCCATAGCCAGCCTATAAGCATTAGAAGATTTAATACAGGCTGACTAAACTGCATGTTAACCCCTGTTGAGAGAAAGCCCCTAATCATAAAAGTCTGCACAGCCTGAGATAAAGATAAAACAATAAGCTCTCTCCACCACACAGACCATACACCTTCATCAGGTCTTGTCAACCCTACTGCCATAATTGGAGCTGACACTGCAAGAAAAGCAACTTCCACAGCTCTTATGCCTGTCTGAATGAGAATTAAAATCCATATGACTACTGCTGTAAGGGCAATGAAAATAACAGCAGAAGAAAAAGAAGAAAGCTGCTGAAGAATTGTGCTAATTCCCTCGGTAGGATTGGCTGTTTGTGTTGAAGGTAAGGACGCCACAGCCTTTGCAAGCTCTGTGCCCCATTCATACACCGCTGTTACTGCCCATGGGCCTGCCGAAATCATTAAAGCAGCAAAGGCAGTTCTTTTAAGAAGTTCCAAAGGCTGTGCTGATGAATCTCCTGAGCTGTATAGAATGTATGTCTTCAATGCCTCAGCAGCTACTTTCACTCCCAAAAGAACACCTGCTACTACTTTTGTAAGGTAAATCGCGTTGGTTACATAAGGTGTATTCAAAATTTTTAAGGCCAGTGCCATCTCATCTCCCAAAAATGAAACAAAAAGGCTCAGGAGACTATCCAGTATATTCGTGAAAAAATTATTTACAGCATTCATAATCATGTTCTCTATTGCAGCCAACAAGAAAAACACCTCCAGAAAGGGCCGGAATAATCCGACCCTTTAAAATTACTTGAAGTAGGATAAAAATACTTTAACAATTGAAGCTGCACTCATTCCTATTGCGCCGCCGATTAGGATATTCCTTATGGACCTGTTGTGCGCTGCTGTAACAGCCGGGTCACCATCTCCCATCTGCTTCATGAGTGCGTGGTATCCTATCGCTGCACCAGAAGCAGCAGGTATAATGTAAAGAATCCATGTTAGGACATCATTTAAAAGGTTAACAGCACCAGAGACAAAACTTGGCATAAAATCTCCTCCTCATCTTAATTTTGATAATAAATTCTCATTAGTTCTCTCTATACTTTTTTCTTTTACACTTTCACTCTCGACATCAGGTATCCATACAGGAGCAGGCACCACCTCCCTTACAATTTCTTCTAAAGCAGCAGGAATCAAGTCTTTTGCTGCAGGCCATTTTGACAAGTCGGGCAGTGGAAGCCATGCAGGATTCTGCCTTGCCTGAAGTATTAAAGCTCTTCCTTCAGGCCATTTTAAAACTTCATCAGGAAGCAAAAGAGGCCTTCCTGTGAGGCCTTCTGTTGTACCGTGGCTGTAGTCTGTATGTTTAACTTGAGAAGAGTAGCTTTCTGTCCTTATCGTGTACTGTCCAGTTTTACCGCTTATTATCTTTGCTGTTTCTAAATCTGTTGTTAGTATATATACCCATGTGGCACAGTTTCCTGTGATTGTTTGAGCAAGCTCTTTATACTTCGCCTTAATCATTGATATATCTTGAACGGCTAATAAAAACCTCATATTGCGCCCTGCTGCTACAGTGATTTTCTTGTCAAAATCGGGTATTGGAGGAAGGTTACCAAACTCATCTAGAACAAAATTTACTCTTTTAGAAAGTCTTCCTCCGCTTCTATTTGCAAGGTCAACTAAAGCTTGATAGGCTTGGGAAATATAAAGTGTAGCCAGTACGTTTCGTGTGCTTCTTTCATCGGGAATAACTATAAACACAGCTGCTTTTTCTTTTCCTACAACATCTAAATCATGGTCCTGCTTAGATGTAAGCCAGATAACCGCAGGATCTGACCATAGCCTAAGCTGTGCTGCAGTTCCTGTAAAAATTGAGCTTCTTAGTCTATCTTCTGAGAGAGCTGCAACTCCATAGGCTGAAGCTGCAGGATGTTCTCTCGGGAGTGAGTGAAAATATCTATCCAATAGCTCCCCTCCATTTGCGCCTAAGCGGTGAAGTATCTCATAAGCACTGCCTATGTGCTTTGCCTCCTGCGGCGCAGAAGAAGCAACGGCAAGTATTAAAGCAGCAGTAAGACTTTCTTGTGACTGAGGCCATATAGGGTCTACTCCTATGTGAGGCTGCTGATTTGTTATTATATTTGCTATGTCCCATGCACTCTGACTTGCAGCAGAATAATCACCAACCTCAAGTTTAGAAGCCACCTCTAAAACAGGATTCCACTGGTTTCCTTTGTATGGATCTCTTAAGTCTATGAGAATCACCTTATACCCAAGCTTTTTCAAATACCCTGACGAATATCCATATAACTCTCCCTTAGGGTCAGATACAATCATGCTTTCTCCTGATTTTGCTAAAGTCCATATTGTAGGAAGTATTATCCTTCTTGATTTACCGCTTCTTGTTGAGCCAATAACTAAGCAGTGAGTATCTCCTGCGTCAAGCCATGCTTTCCCTGCAGAAGAATTAAAACCTACAATAAATCCCCCTTTCGGGGGATTGTTGTTCAAATTCCACACAGTAAAAGTTTTTGATACTTCCTTTTCTGTTCTCCATCTCGCAGTTCCATATTCTCCTCTTCCTGCGGCTTCTGGAAGTCCTAGCTCATCAGTTTTTCTTCTTTTTCTGGTGTATATAGGGAAGAGCACAGAAATTAAAGCTGCAAAAACAGCAGGCTGTAACCAGAGCCATGGGGTCTTTACATCTTCTCTTTTGAGCAGTAAAAATATTCCCGACAAAGGCTTCTCTTTTATATATGCCTCCCATTTAGGTAGGCTTTCTTTAAAGCCGTAATCTTTAGCGTAAAACGGGAAAAGCAGTAAAAAAGGTGCAAATACAAAGTCAAGTATGAGAATTAAAGTGGCTATTATAACTCTAAATCTCACGGCTTTCACCTCTTTCTGTTACTCTTCTTTTTCTCTCCATTTCTTTTTGAGCTGCAATGGTAGATTCTGCTTCTGCTCTTAATCTTTCTCTTTCTAAAGCTCTCCATGCTGAGCGCCATACTGAGTTTGTGAGCCTTATTGTATCTATCGTTTTTTCTTCCTGCAGTGCTGCTGCACCTTTTAATATAATCTGAGCTACTCTTTTCTGTATGTCTTCATATGCCTTTTCTGCCGCTTTTCCTAAAGCTTCTGGCTTGGATGTATAGTGGCTGGCAAGCTCTTTGGCAAGGTCCTTATATCTCTCAACAGATTGAGAGAATCCAGGCTGTTTTAAAAGCCAGTCTGTAATCTCTTTTGCTTTTTCTTTCACTTCTTCAGGCATGTATGCAAAAGCGATGCGCCCACGAGATGGCATAATCTTTGAAAGTTCTTTAAGTTTTTCTAGAAGCTCTTCTCTTACATGAGGTTCAAGTGGAGGGGGAAGTCCAGTTTTTCCTCCACTCAATGCTCTTACTTTCACCCTCGCACTTTCAACTTTTCTTAAGACATTCACAACATCACTTCGTGCTGTATCTCTTATTAAGTCCCTTACTGCTGATTTTTCTGCTGTAAGTGCTAGCCTTTCTTTTGCGTATATTTCACGAATGAATATTTTTCTTATGTCTTTTCTTTCTCCATATGAGAGCACACCTCTAATGCGTTTAGGTTCTTTCTCCCATAGAATTACATGCACATGAGGATGACCTTTTGTCTGATGAAAAGCAGCTGCCCATCTTAGGTTTGATTCTGGAATACCCATTTTTGCTGCAGCTTCAGGAAGTGCCGCTCTTAATACTTTTTCCCATGACTCTCTTGTTGTGTAGCCCAATCTTACAGCATCATCTTCCTTCAAAGATAAAACCATTCTCCACACAATGCCATTGTGGTTTTTAAGCTCCTTTTGAACTTCTCCCAAGTCAGGCATTTCCTCTTCAGCAGTGAAAAGGCCGTGACTTCCGGGCCTTTCGTGCATATACTTTGTGTGCCACTCAGGAGTGTCTGGTTCAAGTTCAATTTCATCATTTATACTAAGCTCACCTCTATCTGCGCCCGGTCTTGTTGCGATGTACTGAACATGAGCGCTGTTTCTAGCTTGGTTTTTGGATGTTGGAGGATAGAAAGCTATCTTCATTACAAAAGGAGAGCTCATTCATTATCATCTCTTTCTTTTAAGTAGGCTGCTGCTTTAACTCTCGCTTCGTTGTAAATTTCAACGGCATTGTGCTTGCCTAAATCTGCTATGGTCTGTACATTCATGTACATTGCTGTAGCTGCTGCTACTGCTGCCTTTGCCATGAGCTTGGCTAATCTATCTTCTGTAGGCCTTAGTACATCCCGCATGGCTTTGCGGACTGCTTCGGTTACGGCGTCTATGCCACTTTCTGCTGCTTCCTGCGTTAGTCCTTTTTCAAGTATTTTTCTTACTATAGAAGATACTGTCTCTTGTCTTCTAGCTGATATGTCCAAGAGTAGACTGTAAGTTTCATCTGAAATTTTTACACATATTTGCTTCACTTTTTCACCTCCATTAAAATGGAATTACAATTGTCATACTTATAAAATTGAGTATTTACAGTGTTTTAACCATTTTGGGTATGACGATGGCATTACGAAAAAACATTAAGTAATACGCTTTGTAATACCTTACAATTTCAGTATCCGTCGGGCACTGCCCGACGTGTGTCATACCGGCGGTCATACCGCCTTATCCTGCATTTAAAGCATTTAAAGAACAAGCATAATGGCACAGCAGGTTTTGACTAAAGGGAGAGAATATCCTGCAGGCTTTCAAGGAGAATTTTTTCATCATTGGAAGTTTCACTTTCAGCAGCCGGTTCGGGTTCTGGGGGCTGTGGTGGTATTCGTTCGTGTATCCCTGACTGCTCCAGTTTTTCTAATATGGCTTCAATTTTTTCTATTTTAGCTCCAAAATCTCTATAAAAAAGCAGGGCATTTTTTATATACTGGCTTTTGTCTTCCTTTAACGATTCAAGAAGTTCCTCAATGTCCTTGTCTTCTTTATTTGTGCGGAAGCTGTAGACTTTCAATTTACTTCACTCCCATTTATGTTTACACCTTCAAAAGCAGAAGTAATAAGCATTGGTAGGCATTAAAATTAGATTTTGTATTACAACCTTAAATTTTTAGCTGTGAAAAATGTAATACAAAATTTAAAATAAGTCTTTATAAAAGCAGTTGTTTTAAGGGTTTAGTGGTGTAAACACATATTTAATCAAGAATGTAATACAAAAATAAAAATAAGCCTTCGTTCTGTTTAAAATATAAGGCTTAAAAGGTGTAAACATTGTTTTATTATACATGTAATACATTTTTAAAAAATAAAGAGCTTAAATGTCTATATCTTCTAAATTATCATCTGTAAACATATCATTTTTAGTTTTGTTATCATAAATAGATTTAACTTCTTCAACTACAGTTTCTTTCGGAAGTTTGTTTTTAAGAATCTCTACAGAAATTTCTTTTTCTGGTTCAAGTAAAGCAACATAGCTTTCATCTTTATGTTCTATAAGCATGTGGCCAGTAAGCTTTAACTCATCCCACATTTTATAGACTTTTTCTTTCATGCCTTTCTTTTTAGGAAGAGTTATTTTTATCATCGTTATGTTCCTCCTTTAGGTTCATCTATAATTTTTATTACTTCTTCATCTTTTCTCTCACACACTCGTATAATGTAATTTAGTTCTCTTTTTGTGAGATACTTTTTTTCTCCTGCATAGTAATTAACCATCTGCTTCATTAATTCCCATGCACCCTTATAATCCACTTGTCTTTCTTTTGTCATCCTTTATCCCTCTCTTTTTTTCCTCCAGTTCAGCTACTTTTAGAAATCCTTTTGCATTGGCAAATTGAGAATTCTTAACCAGTACTGTGTTTTCATATAGGTTCTTTAAGCTGTCAAATAGGCTTACTGCTCCACCTCCCGCTAAGAAAATTGTGTTGAAGAAGTCCAATTTACTTCCCCATACTGCCTTTATTCTGTCCTGTATTACACGTGATATCTCAAGCTTTACCTCATTCAGCTCTTTTTCAAAGTTTAAAACTTTTCCTCTGTAGAATATGCTTCCTTCATTCACAAGCTGAATGAGCTCAGGTATATCAAGCTTAGAGCCAGTCTTTTGAGTAAACAATTTATCGGCAGCATTGCTCAGCTGAGACATGCCTATGTCTAGAGTACCAGATAGGTCTTCCCTCAGTGACAGCTTTCCATCAACAACAAAAACTATATAGTCTGTTGTTCTATAGCCTATGTCAATGAGCCCTATGTAGCTTCCTTTTATAAGGTATTTCTGCAGGTCATCCATTATGGCATAGTACACTGCTCCTGCGGCTTGAGGGAAAACTGTTACTCTGTCAAACTTGACTATTTTTAAGATGTTGTAGCCTTTAAATTCTACAATTGCTTTAAAATTTTTAAGCATTTCCCTAAGCTCGTCTTTTTGATGAATGTATTGCTCTAAAGGAAGGCCTGAGACAATTTGTACTGGTTCATCATTTGAGGGAAATAAAAGTGCTGAAGCACTGGCTAAAACTGCTTTTGTGTTTGGGTGATTTATTTTGTTCTCATCAAAAGCATAGCTTACATTTCGACCTTCTCTTCTTGCCAGGTCACCAATGAAATATTCTTCCTGTTCTTCTTTCCCATTTCTTAAAACCACATGCATGTTTTCAATGAGGTTGTTCAAATTCTGGCCAAATAGCCCTATTAAATTTCTCTGATATGCATTCCCAACAAGTGAAGGAAAAAGCACGGTTTTGCCCGATTCATTGACCCCTTTCACATACCCGTATCCCAAATCAAGCCCTATTTTAAACATTTGGTAATCGTCTCCTTTGAATTTTTTGCAAAAATAAAAAACGCCTAATCGGCGCATTTTTATGGGTTTATGCATTTTTTATATCCTCCAGAAGTTCTTCCTTGTTATCGAAAGAGAAGATACTTGCATCAAAACTTGAGAGATACTTTATAAACTCTTCTTCGCTCATTTTAGCAAGGATAGCGCACTGACCCAAAGAAAGTTTTTGTTCTTTGTAGTACCTAACTGCTGCTGTTCTTTTTAGTTCAGTTATAAACTCATCTTCGCTTTTCTTGAGGCTTAGAAGTATTTCTTCTGGAATTTCTATTTTCCCTGTTATCTTCATACAACCACCTTCTTTTCTTCTTTTACTTCATTATACCACATTTCAACAAAAGTAATTACTATTGCTTCGTCGAACTGCCTGCCTGCTTCTCTTTTAAGCTCATCTAAAGCTTCATTTATACTTCTGTGTGGTTTATAATGTCTTCCACTTATCATCACCTCAAAAGCGTCACATACAGCTAAAACCCTTGCTAAGAAAGGTATTCCATTCCCTTTCAATCCATAAGGATAACCTATCCCGTCGTATCTCTCATGATGAGTTTCAACAATAGTTACAATTTCTTCAGGAAAATTTCTTTCTCTGAGCCACTCCGCACCCCTTGAAGGGTGAAACTCCATTATTCGCCTTTCAAAGGGTGAAAGGGATGTATCTTTCGAGAGAATTTTAAAAGGTATCAGCAGTTTTCCTATGTCGTGCAGCAGTGCAGATTGAATGAGAATTCTCTTTTCGCCTTCATCAAGAGAAAGAGCTTCTGCTGTTTTTCTGCACAGCTCAGCAGTTCTTGTCTGGTGGTCTAAAACATACTTTTGATAGAATTCTGCATTTTCTTCTCTGATGAGAGCAACAATGTTTCTGTTGTTTATGCACTTTCTGCATACACCGCATTTCCCGTCACAGTAGCCGCCAGCAATTTCAAGCTTATAGTAGCCGTCATAATCTAGTACGAGAAGTGCAAATTCCACAAAAACACCTCCATAGAAAAATAGAACAGGTATGACACAAACACATAAGGTACAAGAGGTACAGAATACTTTAACCCTTTTCCTTTAATTAGTCCGTAAATTAAAGTACTCACAAGGAGTATAAACATAGGGAATGCCAGCATAGAGAAATCTTTTCCCATAAAAAAAGCCAGAGCAGTTAAAAGCTTAATATCTCCTCCTCCAACACTTCCCTCAGCTATAAGTGATGGTATAAGAAGAAGTAAAAAAACTGTTACTGCCATTAAAAAGCTTTCTTTTAAATTGTTGCAGGTAAATAAGGAATAAATAAAAAGGGCAAGTACCGCAAAATCTGGCACCTCTCTTTTTTTAAGGTCTAGATAGCTTAAATAAAAAAGAAGTACTGCAACTGTGATATACTTTATTTCCTCCACCTCCTCATTAAAATAAAAGGCCTCACACGTTTTTGTGCAGGGCCTAAAATTTTTTAACCTGTCACTTGTAAAATATCAGTGCATTACTTAAGTTTCTACCGGGTGTTGTAAGATATTTCCCTTTAAAGTACAATCCAGAAGAAGCTCCACCGTCAAGGTTCATAGCGTTGTAGGCACCTAGCTCCTTCATAATCTGCGCTAACTGATACACAGTAGCATTCGGTACAGTCACAAGAAGAATATCTCCTTGAGAAGTTACCCCTATTGCACTTCTAGCAAAGGATAAGCTCAAAATCTTGGCTTCAGTAAAACCTTCACTAACAGGGTCAACATTTATCTCACCATTTCTAACGAGAGTAGGACCCGCTCCTACTGCCTCAACCACATCAGACCAATCTACTTTGTTTCCATCTGCATCTGTATAAACAATTCTGTATTCTACTGTTTTGCCAACTTCAAATACTCTTGCCAGATACTCTTCGCTGCCAGTGAGATTTATGACATATCCATTAGCAGGAATATTAACATCTTGGTTTTCCTTAATGTCTTTAACAACACCATTTTCCACCACAACATTTATTCCATAGCTAAATCCTAAACTTGTTCCCCATTCAGGTGTAAATATGTACACACCATTCCCATTAGGTGTATGATTAAATCCATAAGCATACCAGTTATTGGGCCATGAGTAAGACCCGTTTATACCGCCTTCTATTTTTATCCTCAATTTTTCCATCTTAACTCTTCCATCCGCAGTAAATCCAAAAACGGTTCCTATGTTACCTACATGAACCACTTTCCCTGACTTAATAATTGTATTCCACGGATCAGGATGACCATTATAGGCACTAAAAAATGTTCCATTAATTGCTGCAGAAGCATTATAGGACTTAGCCATATCGTATAAACTCTGGGTAGTGCCTATTTGATTATTAGCCAGGACAACAGCAGGTTTATAAGGTGAATTGTAGGGTATTTTTACACCTGTTACTGAAATTCCATTAATTTTTGTGCTGAAACTCTGTATTTCAGCATCATAATCTACTGCCCTCACATATATAGCTGAATCATTGAAAGGAATTATAGCTGTTTGAGTAGCATCTTCCCATTTTACTTTATTTCCACCAATTAATTCAGCTAAAAATCGAAGAGGTAAGAACGTAGCGTCATTTTTAATTATTGCCGGTACAGGCATTTCTCTGCTTTTCCCGTTTACAACTGCTTTTGTACTGTTAATTTGAAGAACAATTTTAAGGTCATCTTTTGTAATTTCAACAGTTTGAGTATTACCAAACCATTTAACATCAGCTCCCATGCTCTGAAATACGCCTCTTGCAGGTACCATCATATAGGTGTTATTCTGATAAGTGTACAAAAATCCCTTATAATATGAATCAGCATAGGAAGGGGAGGAGAAAGCGAAATAAAATAGTAAAAAATTTAGTAAAGCCGCTAATACTGCTCTTTTCATTATTTTATTACCTCGCTTCCTTTTCTTTGGTTTTTCTAATTTTATTTTCGGTTATTTACTTCTTTTTGTAAAGTCCTTAATATCCCAGCAAAAACAAACTTCCTTTAGCTTCATATTCCTTTATAGCAACTGCCTGTTCAGGTGTAACAATTAAAGTTACTGCTGCGGGAATCAAAGATTCCTTATCATACTGATTGTTCTTATCAGCTTTTTTAATATCTTCTCCGGATTTATTTACGACATCATATATTTGAACTTTCTCAGCTATTACTTTAGCAGCTTCTTTTCCCTCATCTTTGGGAACCCATCCCACATCAACCACATCGCCCGGCCTGATTTTACCACTCAGCGATGAGGTGAGATTTACATTTATTGTTACCCTTCTCATACCTTCTTCTAAAACAGGCACTTTTTCTTGAGAAACTAAACTCTTAAGTATATATGAGCCGGCAGGAATATCTACTTTTGCATATCCAGCAGGTTTTTCACTTACCAAATACATATCTTTCACATAAGCCGACTGGGGTATAACCTTTATTCCCAGCTTAGAATCTATTTTTTCACCTGCTTTAATGTCAGAAGCAGCAGCAACCACCTCAATTTTTTTATCGCTTTCGGTCATCTTTTTAAAATACTGATACTGCAAAAATGAAAGTCCTGCCGCAAGAACTAAGCTTAGTGCAATCAAAATCATTTTTCTCCTTAACATCTATCATTCCTCCTGCAAACTATAGAAATTATCAACATCTCTATGAATAACAATATCAACATATTTTCCAAATAATCCTGTTAATCCCGGCCTTCTGACCTTAAACTTTATAACAACATGTATAGATGTATTTTTTATAAAGGTTCCTCTGGGACAGAACGTTGGATAGCTTCCGGGATTATATACTATAAACTCCTCCATATACACAGGTCCCGTTGCAAAGCTTCCCTGCAGTGGATTCATGTTAGCATCAAGCTTTATATTTTTTTTAAGATACTCATAAAAAGTATCTCTTGCAGCATTAGGATCAAGGACATATTCTCCATAGGCTATATCCACTGGATTTGTGCTTTTTAGTGCTGCTAGGGCTGCTGCAACAACAGCATCATCAGCTGTATTTTTAATGGTATATAAAAATCGGCTTTCGATTAAAAATATGCTGAAAATAAAAAGTGGAATAAGAAAAAGAAGCACAAGAAATATGGTTCCAATTCCTTTTTTATCTCTCATATTTTTTGCTGACAGATGAAATAGGTCCGTAAACCATCTGAACATTTTCATCAATCCTTTTTATACCTCCAAGTGTAATAGTGTACCTCCTCATTACAGTATCCATCGCAATCCTTATCTTTACCTCTTCACCGTAAGGAACGGGAGATGGCGTGTAGTCTATATGCACCTTATTAAGGTCTATCCCTTTTGACTGCAGAAAAGCTTCAAGGCTGTAAAGTCCATCGGGAGTCATACCCCCTTCAATTTCCATCCTTAAGACCGCTTCCCTTGCAGCCTGGCGTAAAGTATCATATCGCGTTAAGTCTGTAAGCATATTCACTGTATTTGCAATTGGAAGAATAAGAAAAGGAAGCACAAGCACAAAAGCAATTATTTCAGCACTTCCCTTTTTCCAAAATCTTTTATTTTTCATAGTTCAGCAGGGAGATTAAAATAATCTCCCTGCCTTCACCTCCTTACTGCCCATCTTACTGCCCATTTAATACCTGCTGCATTTGGGTATTAAGATTTGAAATCCCGCTGCTTGTGGTCTGTCCAAGATTTCTAATAGGCGTTGCTGCAACGAGGATTACGAATAAAATTACCAAAGCTACTGCAACAATTTCACTGAACCCTTTTGAATTTCCTAAAGCTTTTTTGATAGACTCTTTAATCTTTCTGAACATCAAATCTACCTCCTTAAAAAATTAATCTTAATCCACCTTGAATGTTTGTAAAATAGGAGTAAATATAAAGCGTCACAATAGAAGCCATTAAAAAGAAAACAGCTGCAAGGACTTTATACTCCATAGATTTATCCTGCCGTGCTATTTTAGATGCTGCAGTGTTAAAAAGCGAAGTAGAAAGAGTAGATAAAATCTCTAAAGTTCTTCCTGTCCTTTCTCCTTGAAGAAGCGCCATAGCTAACACATTTGCCTCAGGCAAATTCACTTCATTTACAAATCTCTTTAAAGCCACCTCCTTTTCTCTGGTCATGATGTACTCTGCAGCAAGCTTTGTTAATGCATTTCTCACCTCCTTTGCTTGAGCTGATTGAGCTGTAATTAAAAATATATCCTCAAGCGGCACATCAGCCGCTGCTCCCAGCTCAAACAAATCCACTATTTCAGGCATTTCTCTTCTGAACTTCTCCTGCCTGTCTTTTTTTACAGAAGAAATGTATATGTCAAGGCCAAAAAATCCAAGCATGACCAGTAAAACAGCCTGAATCCCGCTCATTCCTGTCAAATAAGCGTAAGCAATTGAAAATAAAAAAAGCCCTGCACGAGCAAGGATATATGTTTCAGCAGTAAGCCCTAAGGGATTTCCTGCTGCTTTAAGCTTATCGTTTATTCTCTGCAGTACATCTTTTTTTACTGCTTTACCCACAATCTTCGAAATCTCATCAGCAGGTTTTATGCGGTAAATTCTTTTTTTGAGTGAGTAAATCTCATACTCTTTAATTAAGCTGTATATTAAAAAAGCCAGTACTGGTATAAGAAAGACACTATAGATAATCTCAATCCCTCCTTTTTACGCAGAAGAATTAATGTTTTTAATCATGTAAAGCCCAAATACAATTGATACAGCATTTGAAATGGCTATAGCCTGTCCTGTTATGGTGTTTTTCACAATATACACAATATCCGGATCTGTAGAAATATTCATCATCAGAAGAAGATTTATTACTATCATCACGAGTATAACCATGCTTCCTACTGAAGCATTTGCTGCTTTAATAGACTCAAGAGAGAAAAGTTTTTCCCCCTGCTCTCTTAGCTTCATGAGTGCCTTATTAAAATTTCCTCCATATTTTGCATTCATCTTAGCAAAATTTATAAACTTCCTAAACTCTCGATTTCCTGCTTCAGCAGCCATATTTTCAAGGCATTCATCAACACTCATTTGAGTCTTTTCATACAAAAAGACGTTTCTTTTAATGATTGACCTTAAGGGTTCAGAGATATAAGGTGCTGTTGATTTTAAGGCATTGATAATATTACCCTCAATGTTGTAAAACCCCATAAATGTTGTCAAAAAAGACAAATACGCTTCTTTAATTTTCTTAGCATTTAAAGACGACATAAGCATCATAGCAGCATAAGGTATATACACAACAGCAGAAGCATAAAACAAAGCTGCAAAACCCAGCCTATAAAAAAGATAAATCACTATCGCAAAAAGCACTGCACTAACAATAATCATATTTTTTGCATCAAGAAAAGGTAATTTACTTTTGACTCCTGACCTTGCTAAAAGTACATCTATGCTCTTTAAAAGTTTAGACCCTTTTTCTGATAAAACCCCTGTCTTTTTAAACTGCCATTTGGATAAGCGCTTTTTAAACTTTAGGCGCTCAATGCCTAATGCCGCAGTATATATAACCAAAGCCCAAAGAGCAGACTCTATAAAAGCCAAATAAATCAACTAACACCTCCTCCCCTCAAATCCAGTATCTCTTTTACTTTGTAGTCCTCCATAAAAACAATCAAATCTAATGAGGCAAAGAGCATTTCCCTTAAATCATCCACCGGCACATCAGTACCTGAGCGCTTCATGAGGAGAATTAGTCTGTTTACAACTTCTCCTGCAGAATTTGCATGGACTGTTGCCATGCTCCCACGGTGGCCCGTATACACGGCATTGAAAAAGTCCATCGCCTCTCTGTCTTTTATCTCACCTATGAAAATGCGATCTAAACTCATAAGAAGCCCTATTTTTGTAAGTTCAAACAAAGTATAATCTTTTACTTCAGGATTGTCAGAAATCCTTACAAGCTTGCAGACAATATCAGGGTGCTTCGGCTTAATTTCGAATGTCTCCTGAATTAAAAGCCCTCTTTCCTCATTAGGAACTACGTCAATCAAGGCCCCTAAAAGAGTCGTTTTTCCACTTCCACCTTTACCGGCTATAACAATGGTTTTTCTGTCCAGTACTGCTTTTTTAAAAAACTCTTTTTGCTCATCAGAAAGTATTCCTTTTGCAACAAGCTCATCCAGTGTAAAGCTTGTTGTAGGCTTCCTGATTGAAATAGAAGGAGAGAGCACATTAATTGGCTTCAGTGATATGACAATTCTTAGGTTTCTCTTTCTATCGGTAAGTACAGCTTCAGCATTGGAGTTTTCATCCAGCTTTCCTCCGCACATTGCAGCTATTCTGTAGCAGTATCTTGTCAGCTTTTCTTCACTTCCAAAGTCCACAGGGACACGAAATTTTCTGCCGAACTTTTTGATATAGACAATATTAAAGGAATTCACGAGTATATCTGACACTTCCGGATCTTCAATGTAAGGCTGCAGGGGGCCGTACCCAAAAAGTACATCAAACACCTTTTGTATAAATTCCTCAACACTGCCTTTGTACAGCTTTTTATCAATCACCAGCTCTCTTATTTTGTTTTCTAGCAGTGCCCGTGACTGTGTTCCACTTTCTACCCCTGCAACAAGCTCAGGATACTCCTCAACGATTTTAGTAACAATCTCATCAACAGCTGTATTTACAGTAGAGACTATCTCTTTTCTGCTGTGATAATCAATTTCTTCTGGCACAAAAGGATTAATTAACGCCAAAGCTTTTCGCCTCCTCAGCTTTTTTGATGTCAATTACTTTCTCTAAATCTTTTTTAAGCAAAGACTCTGCTATTCTGCTTATATCCCTAAGTATATTTTTCTGGCCGTATCTTACACTGAAGGCTTTAATTTCAACGATTTTTTCAGCAGTAGAAGCATCTACTTCTTCCTTGCTGACAGCATTTAATAACACCTTAAACCTCTCTTTTCCAACACTCCATCTATTTGAGACAAAATCAATCATTTGTGCTGTATCTTCAATGCTCCAGATAGTAGGTGCTGCAACAGCAAAAATTACGTTGCTGTTTTTCAGTGCAGCGTAGGTAGAAGAGAAAAATATCCCTGCACTTGTATCAATAACAACATGCTCAAATTCATTTTTCAGTACTTCAAGCACGGCAGAGAAGTGCTTTTCTTCAAACTTTGTAAAATCATTCATTCCAAAACCGGACAGAATCCATATACCCTGTTTTTTCTGTAAATGCTCATTAACTGCTTCTGCTATACTACTTTCATTCTCCACTGCCTCGTATATATTCGATTTGTCACGAAGTTCAATCCCAAAATACTTGTGAACGTGCGGTGTAACCTCCTTAAAATCAGCCACAACTATGTCTTTTTTGTACTTTTTTAAAGCTAAAGCAAATGCAGCAGCTAATGTTGTTTTTCCGGTACTTCCTCTTGCACTCCAGAAAGATATTATCTTGCTGTTCAATACTATCACCTCCAACTTTGTACTATATTGCGTCTCTCCTTCTCATGAAGAGTCATCAAATAAAGTCTCTTCATCCATTTCCAAAAGCTCTTTATTTGAGAAAAACTCCTTTCTGCTGTATTCAAGAAGCCTTCTCTCAAGTTCTTCTACGTCGTAAGTCCTCTGGGTATAGCTGTTGAAGTAGTTTCTAGGAGGAGTGAATTCTTTCTTCAATTTTTGTTCCTGCTCAAAAGGCTGTGTGTCCCAGTTTTCTCTGAGGGCAGAAATGATAAAACCCTCTGGATTATCAATTTTCCCTCGTAGCATTGCTTTCTCTAAATAAGCTACAGCGTTCATTACTTTTTCAGCGGGATATTCTTCTAGAAGAGCGGCAAAAAAGGAGACTTTATCTCTCCCTGTAATTTTTTTGTACTGTTCATTTATTTCAACAACAACCCCAGCCGAAGGCTGGGAATTTGTTCCGCCGTTAGGCGGGTTGTTGTTTATATATTCTTCTGTTTCATATTCTTCTGTTTCTTTATTATTCTGTTTGTAGGGGTGTTGTTTTTTCACCCTCCAGGGTGAAATTTTTTCACCCCCGAGGGTGAAAATTTTTCCCCCTCCCTGTGCAAAATTTTCACCCTCCCTTTCTTTATAATCTTCTTCACCAGTTTCTAATATGTCTTCTTCAAACGGATTTGTCTCTGGTTCTTCTTTTGAAGAGAGAATTTTTATAATTCTTTCGAAAAGGCCTGTAAAGTCGTAATAATTTGTCGTTTGCCTTCCCTGTTCATCTGTCCTGTTTATAATGCGAAGATAGCCTTTTTCTATAAGAGAATTTTTGTAATTGTGTAAAGTACGCACAGAAACTCCTGTATAGTCGGCCATCTTCTTAAGAGAAGGTTTAGGCAGTTCTGTCGTCCATTTAAACCGAAGTATCTGAGCTATAAACCAGCATTCTCCTACTGACAATCCTAGTTCTTTTTGAAAAGAAAAAACAGCATCTGGGATGCTGGCAATTCCACTTCTGACAATAACCTCACCAAATCTAGCAGTAAAATTGGAGGAAAGCATAACATTAACCTCCTTATGACTGAAAAATTCCTGATAGGTTCCCGAAGGGGTTCTATCAGGAATTTTTCAGGGTAGTGTTTTATTAAATGAAATACATGTTCTCAATTTTTTAGTACATTTCTCGATAATATAGTTGTAAAACTAAATAGGAGTGTAGAAAACATGAAATTTGATCTTAGTATAATATTAGGTATTATTAGTATTCTTCTAACTATTCTTTTTGGGATAATTCCTTTATTCCAAAAACAACCATGGTTTATAAACATTATTTCAGACAATGCTCATGTTTATCAGACACGTATCAATATATACTCCTCGCAAAACATATACAATAAAGAAAGTAGTTACGATTCAGATTATCTTTACATAATAGTTGCCATTATTGTTTCTTTTATTATCGTAGTTATATATTTTAGATTTAAAGACATTGTTGCAGCCGTGCTTTCAATATTTAATTTTGTGGGTCTTCTTATTAGTTTTTATATTTTGTTTAAAAAAACACCCCAAAATTACATACGTTTAAGGTTAATAAATATATTAGGATGGTTGCCTCTTATTTTTTATTCCATATTTTTAAATTATCCATTATTCCAGCCAATAGATTTTTTACAAATTCAAAACAACATTATAAATTTACACGGAACAGAACTTAGTTTGTATATATGGAAAATCTTTACGAAACGTGCTGACATATCTGGGTTAATAATCTTACAATTTATAGACTTATATCCTACCCGATTTTCTATTATGTAAACCTTAAATATTTAAAACTAGAAAAATTAGTAAGAGAATATAAAAAATATATTTGCTACTTAATCTTATACTTTGCTTCAGTAAATATCTTGTTTAGCGGGCTTATATTGAGATTTTGGTATTAATAAAAATTACTCCTTTTATATATAAAGCACCAATAAAACACCACACAAGCCACAAAAGAACGATTAAATATGCTAAAATACCTGCAGCTATCATTATAACATACAACAAAGATTTTATATTATTTCTTTTCTGAATTGCTTTTATCTTCTTTACCATAATCTTTAAATCATGAAATATCGAAAGTACTGTAACAAAATTAAGTAAACTAACAAAAATAAAATTTACATACACATTCTTTAGTGTAGCTAACGGAAAAACAATAATTAGCATCGGTAAGATAATAAAAAATATTTTCTGTATTCCCTTTATCACAATGAATACCTCCTATATTTCATTTTGCTCACATTCATTACCTAATTACCTGCTTCCATACTTTTTTGAGTTGAGTAAAATAACAAAGCTTATTACTAGTCCCAAAACTATCCCAAAGAAAATACCGGCTGCTAGGCCGGCAGTATAAAGAGTATTCAAGTTTTCATCTCCTTTCATAAAAATCCTCAATAAAATAGAAAAAACCGGGCTTATTAAACACCCAGTTTTTTGCTCAGCTCTTTTATGCGGTTATCGTGATATACTGTCTTAACTGTTAGATTATTTACATCCAGCTGAAGCATGTCAATTTTTCCACTTATCTCATCAAGTTTTTCATGCAAAATCTGTCTGTCATCGAATAATGCCCTTACTTTATCGCTAATTTCGGTATCCATCTTAGTACCTAACTTCTTTACATCGTCTTTCACTT
>Ga0207429_10057_pt1 | contig 27727 bp, 31 predicted proteins | sample YelNats1bottle13_FD_187545 | JGI IMG/M metagenome (GOLD analysis project Ga0207429, IMG submission 187545) | Hot spring thermophilic microbial communities from Obsidian Pool, Yellowstone National Park, USA - site 1 bottle 13 (SPAdes) (version 2) | ecosystem: Environmental > Aquatic > Thermal... | reverse complement strand
AGCAATCCTGCTATACTGTATATCTTGGTAACTTCTAAAGCCTCTTCAAAACTTAACTGAGGAAGAATAGTAGGAAAACGCCTTGCCAACATAGTTTTACCCGCTCCAGGAGGGCCAATCATTAGCATACAATATAACAAAGTCAAGAGTTTTAACAAATTTTTTTACAATCCCAATTCGATACTATTATAGCCCATGTTGTTGGCAAATTCAAGTAATGTTTGTGTATCAAAATTTAGTTCCCAACTAAATTTTACATCAATATTATTTTTATCATAGATAATAATTCTTTGAATAAATTCTAAATAATCTTTTATATTTATATTTTCTATATTGTTTGGTAAATTTTCGTCAAGCCATTCGATATATTTTTTTAGTACATTGATTCGATTTTCATACATTCTTTTTAAATATTCATGCTCGTTGAGTTTTGCTTCTGTTATTTTTCTTTCGTTTTCTAATTCTTTCTTTTTGTCTTCAAAAACTTCTTTTGAAATACCACCATCCAAATACAAGTCCAACAATTTTTCCTCTTTTAAGGTAATATTTTCTAATTCTAACAATAACTTTTCTTTGTTTTTTTCATTTTTTAATTCTTCCAATTCTAAAAAATCAAATTCTTCATTATCAAATCTATCTTTTAGATTATTACTATTAATTTTTTCTTGTAAAATATCAATTATTTCGCTCACTAACTCTTTTATTTTTTCTTTCTTTTCATTTAAAAGTAATAACATGTTTTTTATTTGTTCTTCCACTAATTCTATTAATCTTTTTTCTGAAATATTAGGATTATCACACGCCTGTATTCCTTTTTTCTTTTTCAAACTACAGTTATAAAATGAGTTATACCTATCAACGTTGTGGTGGTAAGGACTTCCACATTTACCACAAATTAATTTACCCGCAAACAAACTGGTTCCTGTATTCTTTCCTAAATTATACTCATTAATTCTACTTTCTCTAATTTTTTGACATTTTTCCCATAATTCTTCCGAAATGATTGGTGGTACTTTATTTTTGTGAATTATCCAATTTTCTTTTGGTAACAATCTCGGGTAAGATTTATTTACAAAAATGGTGCCTGTAGTATATCTATTTCTTATTACGTGTCCTACATAAATAGGATTTGTCAGCATTTTTTTTATGGTACCTACATTGAAATTTTTTCCTTCTCTTGTTTTATATCCTTTTTCCTCTAATAATTGAGCAATTCGCCTAATTCCAAAACCTTCCGCATATTTTTCGAAAATGAATTTTATTATTTCTGCTTCTTCGGGAATAATTTCTAAAGTAAATTTATCTATTTTTCTATATCCATACATTTTTGAAGTGGTCATTATTACGCCTTTTATTGCCCCTTCCATTTGCCCAAATCTTACTTTTCTGCTTTTGTCTCTACTCTCGTTCTCATCAAACACCATTAACATCTCAATGAACACAAAATCCGCTTCATTTTGTGTGCTTTTACCTATATCCAAAAAATTAACATATACTCCTTTTTGCCTTAATTTCCTTAATAATTCAATAACATTTATATTTCTTGCAAATCTTGAGGTATTTTTAACCAGTATTAAGTCAAATTTTGGCTTTCTATCGCTTACTATATATACTTGCTCCCCTTTATGCTCCTTTATATCGATTCCTGCGTCGTAAATCATTTGTAAAAATTGTTTTCTTTTATTTGTGCTTGTTCCTGTTAGCCCCTTATCAGCATAAATTCCCACAAATTCCCACTCTGGATTTTTCGCAATTTCTCTCTCAAAATATGCTTTTTGATTTTCAAAAGAGTTTTCTTGATCTTTTGACGATGTACTAACCCTTGCATACGCCACAACTTTCAATTTATCGCTCATTATAATCACCTTTGATAATGTGTATTTATTTATATTATATCACAAAAAGCAATAAATTAAAATAATAATTATATAAAAAACTTGAATAAAAAACCTGCCAAAGCAGGTTTCTATTTCCAAAATAAAATAAGTATAGATATTACTAACGATGCTATCATTATCCATGTGCTGTTCACAAAGGTATTAATTTTGTTTATGAGTTTTTCTATAGTGGTGCTGGAATACAGTACAGCACTATTTATTTTTGTTGTATTTTTCGCAATTTCTTTTATAACCTTTCTAAGTTCTTCCATTTCCTGCCTCATCTCTCCAATTTCATTTTTTAGTTCCTGTACATTGCCTTTTATTTTTTGTATTTCGTCGTCGTGATTAAGGACTTTTTCATATATATCAATCATGTTACCACTCCCCTATATTGAAATACCTTTTTTCTTTAGTCCATTTATAAATTCATTTATCAAGGTTTCTGCGCCTTTCTTATCGCCTGTTACTTTTTCAATGTTAAAATAGAATGTATAATTGTGGTGATGCGTTGTATTATTCGTTACTGCTCCAGCACCTGCAAAAGCAGGATTTAAAGCAGGATTGATTGTTATTGCTATATCGGTAGTTAGTCCCTTTATTGTGTTCATTAATTTATTCTTACTTCTCTCTATTCCTTCAGATAAACCACTTATAAAATCTGGCATCCATTCCTCATATTCCCTCAAAGGTCCTACATCGGGTCTTGAGAAGTGCAAGTAACTTCGAATTGTATTTGCAACGTTATTTATTGCGTTTCTAACTCTTCCTATCATGTTTTCAATTCCCCTAACAAGCCCTTCTATCATATCTATGCCCCATTCATACATCCTTGAGGGTAATTCTCTAATATATGATATAGCGCTTTCTATACCATTTATTATAGCGCTTCTTACAGTGCCTATTGTACTGGACACACCATTATGCATTGAGGTAAACATATTAACCGCTATATTGTATAACGTTGAAGGCAAACCACTTAACCATGAAATTATCGCATTCCATACATTTATTACGTCTTGTTTTATCGTATTCCAAGCATTAAGCAAAAAATTCTTTATAGCATTCATTGCAGTTTCTATTTGCTGTCTTGCTATTTCAAATTGCGCTTTAACATAGCCAATAATTACCTGTAACATTCCATAAAATATTTGTTTTATTGCTTCCCATATTTTAGCGAAATCATCTTTAATATTACTCCAAATATGCGATACATCGCTCCTTAATTGGGTAAAATTACCTGTAATAAGGTCAAGAATAATTAATACTGCTCCTAACACAATATTCTTAATCAAGTCCCATACAGCGCTAAAATATTCTTTTATCCCATTAAATACCATTTCAATTCCTGATTTTATATTATTCCAAATTGTCATAATATTATTCACAAATGGTGATAAAATTGATATTATACCTTTTGTGATGTTTTGCCATATATTTGTTGCTGATGTGGCTATGCTGTGCCATACATTTTCTAATGCTGCCTTCATGTTCTCAAAATGCGTTTTCACACTTTCCTCTAACTGTTGCGCTGCTGCCTTGATTTGGTTCCAATGTGTTATAATCAATATAACTCCTGCTACAATAGCAGCAACTACTAAAATCCAAGGATTTGCCAAAGTAAATTGAATAGCAGTTCCTACGCCACTTATAGCAGTTTTTAACATGTTCAAAGCAGGCGCTAATTTGCCTGCTACACCCGCTAACCCTCCTAAATCGCCTATGAATCTCGCAATATTTCCTATCGTTTTCGCTACACCACTGCCTACTTCCATAAATTTACTAAATATTGATAAAGTAGGTCCAAGTACTGCTGCTATACCTGCCAAAATAACGATATTTTTTTGCACTTGAGGTGATAGATTGGCAAATTTATCTATTATATCCTTTAGTTTACCTGCAAATTGTTCTATAATCGGCATCATCTTGTTTACTGCATCAAAGACACTATTTGCAAGTGGTTCTAATGCTACAGTTAACTGATTTTTAAGTTTTTGTAATTTTTCTGGGAAATCGGCTGTTTCTTCTGCTGCTTTATTTATTGTTTCTGGAGATTTTTGTAATGTTTTCAAGAAATCTTCAAAATTTAATTTTCCTTCCCTTGCTGCTTTTGCAATTGCAACACCTGTTTTGGCGCCAAAATTTTCTACTGCTATTTGGGTGGCTGCCATGTCGTTAGGCGCTTTCCTGATTTCCTCGAAAAGTTTCGCTATTGCTTCGTTTGCATCCTTTATGCCTTTCTTTGCCATATTGGCAATGCCTTTATTGAGTCCTGTTAATACTTGCTCTACATTCACACCCGCTTTTGATAGTTGTCCAATCAGTGCTGCTGCGCTTTCGAAATTGAGTCCCATATTTTTTAAAGCAGGTGCTGATGTTTGCAATGTGCTCAATAGATTATCGATGCTTATTCCTGTCGATTGGCTTACTTTAAACACAAAATCCAGAGATTTTCCATAATCTTTAGCGTTGACATTAAAAGCCTCAAAAGCATGAGACACCTGCTCAATTGTAGTTGTTAGGTCTGCATTCATCATGTGGGATAGTCTTATTACTTGTGTAGATATTTCTTGTAATGGTTTTCCAGTTAATCCTAATCTTGTATTTAAGCCCGCTATGGCTGTACTTACTTCGTCCATGCTTGCAGGTATACTGCTATATACAGCGTTAAAATCGTTTTTTAGTCCTTCTAATGCCTTTCCTGTTGCACCTGTGCCTATTCTTATTTTGTCGCTTGCCTCGTCGAATTCGCTGCCTAATTTCAGTAGTCCTCCTACTGCTCCAGCAATTGGTACTGTTACAAATTCGCTGAGATTTTTTCCTACTTTTCCAAAGGATTCCCCTATTTTCTTAGTTTTTTCTGCTATTTCATCCATGTGTTTTCCAAAATTTAGCCATGAATTATTTTGTTTTTTTAGTGCTTCATCCACATTTTTTAGTTCATTTTCCATTTTGGCCAATTCTGCTTTAGCATTATTCAGTTTTATTGCTAATTCCTGTGTTGCTTTCGCATCTGCGCCTTTTTCTTCTACGCTTTTTTGGTATGCCATCCCTAAAGCGTCTACTTTTTGCTTTTGTAATTCGATTTGCTGTGTTAATGAATTATATTTTACTTTTAATGCCTCTAATCCCTTTTGATTTTCTCCAAACTGTGCTAACTGCGCCTTTAAATCGGATTGTAATACTTTTAATTGTCTGGAAATAGTAGTTACACCCTGTTGAAAACCGCTTGAGTCCATGCCTATTTTTACCTGTAATGTTCCTAACTCTTCTGCCATTCTCTCACCACCTTTTTAAAAAAAATCAGTGGTGGTCACCCCTGACCACCACTGACTAAAGCCCTATTACCCTGTCAATGCTTGTATACTTCTTCTTTTCTTCTTTATTCGCCTTATAAATCATTAAATCTAAGTACCAAAAGAAATCCATCTCATCTATATCATTCAATGTCCATCCCTGCTCAAGCAATGATAGATAGAATTCTTTCATGAAATCAAGTGGAGACACCTTTTCAGTGTCCCCATTTACTTTTTTTCTGGCATTTGCTCCATTTTATCGGCAAAAGTGCCCATTAGTGCGTTGATACACCTATTTAGAGTCGGTACCAATTCTTGTGCATCCAAATTCTCATAAACATCATCAATGGTAAATTTATTTTCAAATAATTCTACAATAAATTCTACCAATTTGTCCAAATCCTCTACTGTTAATTTCTCAAAATTTATTTCTTCTGTTAATTGAATTGCTTTTCTTATCATTTTTGCCTTGACTGCGCCCATTTTGTATGTATTTTTCCCAAGTTTTAGTTCCATATTTTTACCTCCATTTCAAAATTTTTATAAACAAAAAAGGCACTCAAGTAAGAGTGCCCCAAATTATACAGTTGTTGGTACTGCTACAGCAGTAAACCAGTTATCGCCACCTGTATATCCTGCGTCTTCATCTGCTACGTATTTCCATTTTTTGTCGGATAATCTTGCGAAAAATGTGCCCTTTATAGAAGGTGTTGCGAAATCTACCTTATCCGATAGGGTTTTATATTCCTCGCTTACTTCTTCGAATCTTCCTTTTAAAAGCCATACATAGCGATATTTTCCATTTTCTTTCTTTGCTTTAAAGCCAATTGCCACATAAGGTGCTATATCCGTGGCACTGCTTTCTACTACGCCTTTTGTGCTGTCATAGGTGTGTCCTAACAAATCCGCATATACCTCAATAGGCAAATCGCTGATCTGGAATTCAACTTCTATTTCACTCATAATAGACATGTTCGCTACTGCCATGTTATTGGCATACAGTACATCACTATTCACTTTTGGTGTGATTTTTGCATCAATGACTGGCGCAATCTCCTTTACTGTATCATAAGTAGTTCCTGTTGCATCATCTTTTGTTATTTTTGCATACACAAGATGTTCTAACCCTACTAATGCGCTATTTACAATTGTTGCCATTTAAATCATCCTCCTTTAGAATTCTTTGACAAATCTAATGGCTTTATGGTAAATTTGCGTATCATTTTCGTATAAATCAGTGCTTGAAGTACGCCTATACCCTGCTTGGATCATGCTTTTCATAACCTCATTCACTATTGCGTTATAGTTATCTTTGCTCCAAACATCGATTTGAATATAATAACCTGTCTTGAGTTCTTTGTTGTCCGCAAATAATTCGCCCAATTCATTATACACAAAAAACGTTATAGCAGGATATTGTCCACTTTTATTAACTTGAAAATATATTCTATTTTGTACTAAATTAACTAAATTAGGATTTGATTGGAGGGTATTAATTATATCGCTATAAACACTCATTCTAATCCCTTCCTCAAGGTATCAATCATTACTTCCTGTATTTTTTCCACATTTTCTTCATATGCTGGCTGCATGAATGGACGTGCTTTCATTTTGGTAGTACCAAATTCTACAAATTTAGCATAATAGAAATCTTTTTTTACACCCACTTTGATATATTTAACACCTTGTACTGTACTAATATTAGAAATAACAATATTATCCCTCATGTGCTCTTTTTTCACTTTGCTTACTGGTGCTTTTTGCTTAGCGCTTTCTTGTACGATTTGCGCTGCATTTCTAAGCGCCTCATTTTCCAGTTTAGATATGTTTTCACTTTTCTTTTTTAGTTCATCTAATATATCTTGAAGCCCTGAAATTTCTACGTCTTTAGCCATTGGTTATTACCTCGCATATCAAATCGATATATTGATGCTCTTCGTTCCAGTCGATTATGGATTTAATCCTATAAATTTGATTATTGTATCTGACTTGCATATCATTTGTTATTCCTTTCCTGTAACGTATTGTAAACTTCACATCTTTTTCCGCCTGTATTGCTGCTGCTTGGTAGAATTCCCTACCTTGTGTAGGTGTTACTTTTGCCCATGTATCCGCAAATACAATAAAATCTTCTTTGGGAAAACCTTCACTATCTGTTACTACCTGCTTCGATAAAATTTGTATTTTATGTTTGAAATCGCCTGCATTCATCAAGGCATCACCGCCTAATATTTTAACTGAAAAAGTATGGACTGCACTATATCCCTTACCTTTTCGCTTGTTTTGTCTGTTGTGAGAGTCCTGTTTTCGTACCAATCGCTAACAAGGACTAAAACAAGCAATTGCATTAATTGCATTTGTTTTGTATTTGTCTCATCTATGACTACGCCTGCATTTTCTATATATGTTATAGCGTTGTTTATCATCATTTGAATCAAGTCATCTTCATCTGTGTAACCATCATCAATTCTTAGGTATTTCTTTACCAAATTTATATCCACTGTCATCTTCTTACCCTCCCAATATCAAATTAAATGGGAGGATAAGAAATCCTCCCAAAATATTCCTTATAACTCTACATAGAAGCAAGCCCTTGTATCTGCTGCTACAACGTCGAATCTCTCGATAACCCTTACAAGCGTCTGATTCATTGTGAATCCTGCCTCTGTAGATGTTGCCACTTCAATCTGGCTTCTATCAAAGAATTTCACTAAAGCATACAAGTTAACGATATAGAAAGGTATCTTACCATCGGTAACTGGTGTAACTACTGTATTGTCAAGCGCAACTACTTCATATCCTTTGAATGTTGCTGCGCCCTGCAGTGCAAGGTTAGTGTTCAATAATGGTCTTCCTTGATTGTCTGTCAATTCGTCTAAGTAATCATAACCATCTAAGTTAGTTAAAATTACAGTTCTTGGTTTTAAAGCAGGTACAATAGAGTTCAATACTTTTATGATTCCCTTATAATCGGTTGCTGTTTTGGTTACTGCATTGGCTTTTACAACATTCACGATTTGCTCATTATGTGTGTTCACAGAAGATTCAGCAAAATCTGGAGCAATTATATCATTAAATACATTTAATGGAGAATCTGCCAATAATGAATTATCAATAGGAATTATTTTACCATAATCTTCCACTGCGAATTCTACTGGCAATGTATTTATCATCTCTTGCACAAGTGCAGTATCTACCCCTATTTTAGCCAATTTCTTTGTTGTACTGCCTTGAGAAAGTGGCATTTTACCACTGTTGGCAGTTACTGGAATAACATGTGCATATTTCTTCAAATCTGGATAGCCATTTGTCAATACTTGTACTTGGTTAATAAAACTTTGTGGTAATAATGCTCCGCTGTTTGTTACGTTGATTGATGCTCTTTCCTCTGGTGTTAACTCCTGTCTTAAAAGATATTTCGCAATTGCCCTGTATTCATCCACTTTTATATCTTTCTTTTCCATTTGGACATAGCCCCTTTCATTTATATTCTCTTTTTCTTTTGCCTCAAGTTCTTCCTGAAGTTTGATTTTTGCTTCTAATTTTCTTACTTCTTCCATCTTTGCGTTTGCTTCTTCTACTTTGTCGGCTTGAAGTAATTCTCTTACTTCATTCTTCATATTCTCTAATTCCTGTTTCATTTCTACACTCTTTAGCATTTACATCATCCTCCTGTTTTTTTGTTATATATATAAAAATTCCCACTACTTTTCTGTAATGGGAATTGATTACATTAATTCTAATTCAATTTGTAATTTCTTTTTCAAGCGTTCTCTCTGCTTCCTCTTTTCTGCTTCTGCTTTTAAATCTTGCGCTTTCCTCTGCGCTACTACTGCTTCAGTTTGGCTGTATGCTGGGAAAGTAACAATAGACACGTCGTATAGTTTAGCAATATCAAGGATAGTCCTTGTTATTTCCCCTGTTTCTTCGTCAATTTGCCATTCATCGCCTTCATCTGTCACTACAAAAGCAAATGAACATTGGGTAATATTCCCTGCTTCCATGTTTGTGATGAGGTCTCTTGCGTATGAGGTATCTGTAGGAATTACCTCAAAATAGAGTCCTATGTCATCTACTTTTAATTTTAAGGTTCCACTGGTAGTCCTACCTAAGACAAGGTTAGGATCGTGGTTGATAAGTGCTACAACATCGCTCATATCTGTATTGTCAAGTGCGTGCCTGTCAATAGTTTCGATAAATCCTAAATCATTACTCGGCTGATTAAATTTCAAAGCGTATCCCACTATCTTCTTCTGTTGTGTATCGTCTTGTTGCACCGCCCTTATTTCTGCATTGAGTTGAATTGTTCTAACTTCTTTATTACTTATTGGTGCACTTCTCTTCAAGGTAGGAGGTTCAAGCCCTGCATCCTTTAAATGCTTCGCCAAATGGTTATATACACCCTGTATGTCGTGGTCTGGAATTTTCGTTCCTCCCATTGCTCCATTCAGGAATCCTATACCGCTCTGACATGCTTTTATGTTTGCTGCGCCTACTTTACCTTTCTCGTCTACCATATGATGAATAAATTTCCATGCGCTTTTAGAATCTGGGTAACCATCCTTATCCTCGTCTGGTGCTGTCTCATCATACCATGCAAATGCTTTTAGGAAATTTTTTACGTCATTGCTCTGTAGATTTGCTCTCATTTGGTTCGCATCCCAGGGTTCATCTACAACATCGCTCTTTTCGTAGGGTATAACTGCCATTGAGATTGCCTCCTTTCAGTTAGAATTATCAATTTGTTGTTGCTGCGTATTAAAATCCTTTGTCCTGTATGCCATGCCTACCTGTTCCAATGGCTGCATATTGCCATTCACAATCAAAACATCGCCTTCGGGTCTGGAAGGTAATTCCTCTTTTGCTCTTACTTCATTAGGCGTCATAAATCCATTTTGAATTGCCACAGAATATGCTTTGTATCTCGTCTCTATATCACTACGCAAGATAGCATCCACATTAAACTTAAAATATAATCCTGCTTGAATTTCTTTCTGCGTCAATAACTTATAAGTCAATTCCTGCTCATACATGGTAAGAATTGGCATCAATGTATCCCTGTAAAATTGCTCCTCCTGCTGTTCTACATTGTTGTATGTCGCTTTGTCTAACTGATTCACCATGTGCAGTGGAATCCCAAATGCAGCAGTAATCTGCTGAATCGTTAGTTTATTTAGTTCCCAGAATTGCGCATCCGCCATCGATGTTGAAATTGTCTGAAATGAAAATCCCATCGGTACAGGTAATATTCTACCTGCATTCTGTATGCCGTTTGCCATTTGCTCAAATTTCTGTTGGACTATTTTTATTTTGTCATCGCTTAAATCGCCTGTGAACTGAAGAAGTCCTCTGGAGAAAAGCCCATTCTTAAAATAGTTATTCAAATATTTTTGTGCACTCTGTGCATTATCAACAATAGTGCTTAAGTAATCTTTTATACTCATACCTATAATGCCATTCTTTGTTAAACCTTTAAAGTGCAATACTTCATCTTCTGTGAGTTTATACTGGTTACCTGTATTGTCGGTATAAACGTAATATACTGCGTTCTGATTGCCAATGATGCCTGCATTATCAACCCATATCGTTACCTTATTCATCTCTAAAGGATATAACCCTGCTATTTTGCCTTTTTGTGTATCTATGTATACTATTTCGTGCCCCCACTCCAAGCGATTGAATTCTACTGTTTTCCAAAAGTCGCTGGCTGACATATAAGGATTCGGTCGCAATTTTAGAAGTGGATATAAATAATGGTTAGTTACTTTTTGTATGCCATTTTCTGTCTCTTGGTATAGTTTCAAGGGTAATTTCGCTACTGTATCAGTCAATATTCTCAAACATGCATAATAAGTCGCCTCTCTAAGTTTGTCGGGACTTATTGTTGTTGTGTCTACTACCCCTAAAAACTGCTGTATCAAAGGGTCTGATAAAGTATAATCTCTATTTTCTATGCTACGTCGAAATATTCCCATCCAGTTTTCACCTCCTTTGCTTCATCATCTGGGAGGATATTTGGTAAAGTGTATTCCTAAGCCGAATAAAACTACTCCTAAAACATACAACCCAATGATTGTGTTAATTAAAAATGTGGCTAAAACAATTAAAAATAGTCCACTAAAAATTAAAATGTCTTCTATATGCTCCAGAATCTTTTTCATTTTTCTTCCTCCTGTTTTTGCGCTGATAAGCGCTTTATACCCATCCCCATCTTTTGAGGTTATCCTCTGTTATAAGGTCATTCACTGTTACCTTTCCCTTGTCAAGCATTGCTAATTTATGTGCGTCAATGATAGCATCGATAGGGTCTATTCGTTTATTTCTATAATTTTTATCAATTTTACATTCGCCAAAGGAATTATAAACCAATTTCGCATTCGCTACGCTCCATGTGAGTAAACTGTTTTTGTAGTTATATATTATGTTGCCTGCCTCAACTTCTAATTTGAAATCAATGGTGGCTTCATTCAGTGACTTAGCACTCTGTATTATTTCAACTGTATCAACACCAAACCTTTCTAAATCATTTAAAAATGCACTTGCGTTATGTGGATCATAGGCAATTGCTTTGATTTTGAGGTTATACTTTGAAATTAACTCTTTCAAATAGGCAATAATATATTGGTAATCTGTTTTAACTCCTCCAAGTGTTTCGGTTACTGTCAATAATCCTTCTTTAAGCCATACATCGTATGGTGCTTTATCTGTCCTTATATGTTCCTCTAATCGCTTTGCAGGTATAAAAGAATGAGAATGTATAAAATATTTTCTCTGCCCATCTATATTTAGTGGAAATTCTAATGCGATTGATGTTAAGTCGCCACCACTACTTAGGTCAAGCCCTACATAGCATTCTTTACCTCTCATATCCTCTAAATCCATCTCGCTTGCGCATTGTTTCCATTTTTCAATATCGATGTATTCATTGTTTTTAAACTCAACCCACATATTTAGCGTTTTGGTCATAAAATTTCTTAGTTCTTCGCCCTGCATTTCTTTTGCTACATTGGCTTTGGTTTTGATATTGTCGATGCCTTCTGGAGTGCTACAAACTAAAGGATTGGCTTTTATCCAGTTCTTTTCATTCCAAATATCGTCATCTTTATCTAATTGTGCTATATAGACAAATTGCTTATCATTATCAAAGACACCTTCAAGAAGATTTACGCAATAATCGTAAAGTTCTTTACAAGGAGAATTTAAATTAAACCCCGCTGTTGTGATTACTGAAATAAGTGATTGAGGTAAATTTACTGTACCATCTTCAAGAAGTTTGTAAATTTGGTTATCTTTATGCGCATGGTATTCCAATTTTGTTACCCTATCGGCTTTTTATCCGATAGTTCTTTGAGTTTCCTCAAAGTTCGGCGTACATTTTCTACTGCCTGTAAGCAGTAGTCGGACACTCGTGGAGGGATTATATTCTTTGGATGTGGAGTCCAAAGTTTCACCCTCTACGCTCTACGGTGGTTAAGGTTGTTAACCCTTAACTTACCTCGGTATTTGCATAGGATTCATGAGATTTTTTCTTTTTAATTCTCGGGGACAAATCTTTTGTCCATTCGGTAACAGTAGTTCTGTGTATTCCATATTTTTCCGCAATATCTTTTACCTTCATTCCTTCCATTCTATCTTTTCTTACTTGTTCTTTTCTTAAATTTCTTACTTTTGACACAACATCTTTATAAATTCCAGGCGTAATATTGTATTTTTTTATAATTTCTTTTTTTGGAATATTATTTAAATAATCATTAATAATATTATTATTCCTTTGTTTTATCATCTCTGTTGGAGTTGGTATATTATGTTTTTTCAACACTCTTGTTATTGTATTTATATCACAATTCACTATTTTTGATATTTCTTTTATTGATTTGCCATTTTTATAAAGAAGAATAATTTGTTTATCTCTTTTTTCTTTTTGTTTAGAATATAAAGATAATAATTTTTCATTTAAATCTTCTCTTACCCAACTCCAATTTTTACAACGTGCTATTTTGTTAATCGTTGTATTATCAACATTATATTCTTTAGCAATATCATGTTGATTTTTACCACTCAATAAATCAATTTTAATATTTTCAACATCTTTTTCTGTTAATTTATTACTTGAACCTCTGTTAATTAGTTTTATTTTTTTTATAAATTCTTCTGAATGTTTTTTACCATACATTGGATTATTTTTACCTATCTTTTTCATTCTCACTTCTATTGATACTATTTTGCCTTTATTTCCTCCGCTATCCAAATTATAACCATATTTCCTATTGAAAGAGTTGTAATATTGAATCCAATATTTTTCTCTTTCATCTAACTTATCAATATCACATTCTTCTATTAATTCAAATTTAAAAGAATCTTCACCATACTTATTCCATGCTCTTTGTAAATATTCGTTCGGATGTTTATTTTTTTTTAATTCGCTTAAATGTGCACTCCATCTGTTTTTATAATTTTGTATTGTTTGTCCCACGTAAACTTTATTATTTTTGATATTTATAATTTTATAAATATAACCTTTTTTCATGTCATCACTTCCTCTTATGTGTTAAAAAATAAAAAACTATGTTTTTAACATAGTTTTAATCCCATGAACCCCTTAGCATCTACCGATTTTGCCCGATTTTCACTGGTATATCGCTATACCAGGCGACGAATATTCATCGATTATTCCAAGCACTGGTCTAAAGCCATCTATTGTCTTCGTGTCTCTGCCAAGTGCCTTAATTACACTATGCGTTGGTAACACTTCTATTGTACTCTCATATAACTTTAATTTGTAAAATTCCTGTAAATCTTTGTCAACGTTGATAAATTTGACAATCTCATTTAGCACTATTTTTGCTTGCTCGCTTTTTGTGGCTGCTGTGTAGATTTGTCCATATTTATAGCCTTCGAAAGTGCTTATATAAAGCGCTATTATAGCGTTTAATATACTTTTCCCATTCTGTCTTCCCATCTGAATATAGGAATTTCTAAATCTTCTATAGCCTGTATCTTTATGTATCCAGCCGAATAAACTGCCCAAGATAAATTCCTGAAAAGGGTATAATTTTAATGGTTTTGTTTCTAATCCCTCGGCAATCTTGAGTTTTTCTGCAAATCTAAACACTCTTTCCGCTTTTTCAACGTCAAAAACATAAGGAAATTCCTCTGTGCCCTGCCTTTCTAAGTCATGGAGGTGCCTTTTACATGCCAATTTGACATATTTTCCTGCAATAATTTCGCCATCTATGACTTTTTTAGCGTATTCTGTAGTTCTATCTCGCATTTCGACACCTCCTTTGTGGTAATTTTTGGTGATTTTTTGGTTATTTTTGGTTTTTTCAAGGTGAAAAATGGCAATTTTTAACGATTTTGGGTTAATTTTATTCCAAAAATTCGGCAAATTTGTTTTTTGGCTTCTCTTCTTTTGGCTTTTGGACCACGATTTTGGTTCTATCTGTGATTGATAAGCCCAATTTTGCTGCTCCACTTTGGCATTGCTTGAATAGTTTGTCCTGTGCGTTTATCAATTTGAAGTATTTTTCTGTGCCAACTGGTTCATTTTCAAGTTCTTTTGATACGTCTTCATAATTTTTTTGCGCAATCACATATCTTGCCAACGTTTCTGTGTCAATATTTGAAAAAATTCCTATTTCAACCAACTGATTTGCCAAATTTAGGAAGCGTTCTTTTAATTCTTCTGGCAAAAATTCGGGAATTTCGATGTTTTCAGCGATTGGTGCAACCACTTGCTGCGATTTTCGCTCTTCAATTTCGGCTCTTGTCAAATGTTTCCTTAAAGTTTCCACATTTTGCCTTGTTTTCATTGACGATACCCCCTAAAAAAGCAAAAAATGAGGTCAAAAATGCCTCATTTTTGAGCAATTTTCCAGTTTGAGCCAGTCATGGAATGCCCGAAAAATCTGCAAATCGGGATTTTTTGCGAAAAATGAGCCCGCGACGCCGACCCCCAAAAGCCCTTTGAAATTTATATACCCCCCCATGGTATATGGGTATGGTTTTATCTAATGCTCTAAGCACTCATAAACGCTTGTATAAACAAACTTGCACTTATCCTCCCTAAAGCATCGCTCGCTATTTCTATTACATGCCATCCAGTGGTAGAAACTGGAATATCTATATCTTGCACATCGCTATTAATACCAGTTTTTACCACATTACCATCCAATTTAATAGTAACATTCGAAGGTTTTGTTCCCTCATAAATGCCAAAAATTAAGTCATGGGTATGTGGAGAAATATAATGAGTATGTTCCCCTGTGCTGTCCCAAGTGTATATATCTGCAGGTGTATCTGGTACTCCTATTCCTACATTCCACCAATCATTAGAAAAAGAACTTTTTCTTGCTTGCATTGTGATTAATTTACTCATATAATAGGAATGTTGATGATCCCCATTGCTGTTTACGCTAATGCTATGCGAATGCTGTCCAGTACCTATATAGGCATCTACTCCATGATTATGTGTGCCACTTGGAAAATCTGTTGTAATCCCATGGGTATGACTCCCTGCGGAAGTTGTATTCATTTGCATAGCGCCTTCCCATATACTGCCACCAGTCCATTTGAACACTAAGTGGGAATGTGTACCAGCGGAAGATGATGTGAGTCCACCACCACTCGCAGCACCTTGTTCGTAAGCCCTAAAATTTTGTAGAGATATACTTAATTTACATTTCCTTACTGATAATGTTTCTGGAGGCAAATAAAACCTAAATTGAATAGGGTGTGTACTATCTACATTATCCACAATACTATCTTGCCACGTTTGCAATATTCCATCTTGATCTAATATTGTCGCTGTTCCTGTTTTGTTTACAATTTTAAGCCCATATTTCGCATTTGTCGTATCGTATTCTCCTAATTGTACTCTCGCTAAACCAGTATTATCTTTAACTGTAAGCAAATTACCTGTTATATTAAATGTGCCTGTGTCGTCCGATATAATTAAATTATTGCCCAGCAATATCTTTCCAATTAATCTTTCAGCATAAACACCACTTGCATCTAATACAGTTTTAAATGTATTTCCTCCATCATTTGTAAATCCTATTACCCCATTTGTCATTCTAATAAATCTATTTGGGTCTGAAGGGTCTTTTATTGTAATCCCTCGTCTATCTATTGTTACACTGTTATTTACGCCACTCTCAATTGCCCTCTTTGCTGTATCCCATACGTTATTTAAAATTTGTGTTACATCGTCCACTGTCGCTACTGTATTATTCCATTTATACTTGTTCATATCAACCTGTGTTGAAGTAGAAATTGACTTATATAGCATTTTTAGGAATTTCTCTTTCTCGCTTTCTATTTCTTTTGTATTGGCAATTGTAATGTTTATGTTCGCATTTTCATAATCGAAATCTATTTCCACTATCTTTGCTTTTACATTGATTCCAAATCTTTCATATTTTATCGTTACAATATCCCCTAAAACCAATTTATCCCAATTTCTTTGCTCTTCTATAACTTCAAGGAAATTAACTATATCAACATTAATTACAGGTATTGGAAATTTCATTCTTTCAAATAATTTTATGGCGTCCTGATATAATTGCCTGTCATCGGTGTAATTGCTGTCAATCCAAACCTTTTCAATGACAAATTGGTTTAGTTCTTTAATTTGATCTGCTGTAAAATTATTTTCTAACTTTAAAACATTTCTAATATTATCAATTTGACTCTGTACACTTGCAATATCAGTATTCACTTGATTTATTTCATTTTGTTTTGCTGTAATTTGTGAATTTAGGTCATCTCTCTGCGCTATTAAACTGCTTGCATCCTGCCCTGTAGTTTGTGCTTCGTCTATAGCATCTAAAACAGCATTCAATTGCTCTTGTAATGTTTGTAGTTCGCTTTGCTTGATTGCTAATGTATCCTGTAAATTTTCTAATTGGCTTAGATAATTATTAAATTCGCTTGTTTTCGACTCTATCAATTCTTGATAATCTAATAATGCATTACATAAACCATCACTCATATAATCAGAATGCTTTATTACATTTTTGTTGGTATCTCTTTCGAATGGATATATGAAATAACTAAAATCTTCAATATAATTAGTTCCTGTAGGATTAACTCTTTCAATACTTAAACCATCTTTACCAAATACTTTTAATCTGGTAACTACGTTATCGTCCTTATCTTCTTGATTAATTGCTTTTAAGTATTTTTTGTATGAAATTGTCAATCCCTTATCAGTGCCCACGTTGTCGGGATTATACAGATTAATTACCCTATTCTCAGTATCCCAAATAATTAATGCCCCAAATGTTTCCGCAATCTGGAATACAAAATCTAATACTGTTGTGTTAGTAACATCAAAACTCCTATATTTCAAGTCAAAATCCGCATCAATATATCCAGTTGTCCAAATTGTATTTTTAAGTATATCAGTAAGTACTTGAGTAGCATTTACATTGTCTTTTTTGTATTCGATTATGTTTTTGTCCTTGAGTTCATAGCCCAAACTAAAACAGTGTACACTCACGTAATCTTCTTCGTCATCTGATGATTTTGTTATTTCATCTATGATATACCACTCACTAAAATTTCCCACAACAACCTTGATAAGGTATCTTTTCTTAATCATATCAATATGGGAATTATCCACTAATTTCCCATGTATATCCACAACAATAGGCAAGTCAAACGTTAATTCATTTATATTCCCAAGTTTCAATTTTTGCTCTATATTATACGCTTCTTTTAATTTCGCAATAATCGTCCTATCGGGTTTACATAAAAACAATTGAGGTTTTTGTGGTTTCTTATTGTAATCTATACTGTAAGAGTTTATGTCATACATTCTCCTTTCACCCCTTCACAGAGTTACAAAGTGCAACTCTGATATAACAAGTTTATTCCTTCTTTATCTCACTCATCAACTGGAAATATTTTTCTTTGTCCTGCTCATAAAGTTTGTGTACTCTATTGTGGCAGGCATCACACAAACAAACTAAATTACTCAAATCGTACCTCAAGTCCCATCTTTCTTTTATCGGTACAATATGATGTACTACCTCAGCGAAAGCAATTTTCTCTTCATACAAGCACAACCTACACAGCGCTTTATCCCTCACAATAGCAGCATCTCTTACAAGTTCCCATTCCCTGCTCTTATAAAACTTTTGTTCTTCTATGTCTTCTCTATTCTTTTTGTACTCCCTATCTCTTTCTTTCCTGTCCTGTTTTCTTTTTTCTTCATACATTTTCTGGTGTTTAGTGCAATATCTTTGGCCTATATCTACTATTTCAGTACATCCTGGATAAGCACATATTTTTTTTAACATTAGCAATCAGTCCTTTTTTGTTTCTTTTATTTCTTTCGCTATTTTGTTTAGTTTTTTCGCTAAACCTTTGTAAAGTCGATACTCTAGATTGTCCAACATTTTCTCTAATTCTTCTTTAGTTAACATTATCATTACTACTTTCTTTTCTTCTTGTTCATTCATTTTCTTTTCTACTATTTCCTCAACTTTCTTTTCTTCTTGTACTGCTTTTTCAGTATTAACAACTTCTTCTTGTATATTCTTCTTTGCCATTGTATCTACTCCCTCCAAATTATTTTTTAAATTCTCTAACATTTTGGTATATTCTTCTAATGAAGGCATAGTATACCTCCTCATAAAAAATTTTGTATACCATTTTGGATTTCTTCATCACTAATCTCTAATTCAGCCCAATAGGTAATAAATGGCATTACTTCCTCTAATTCCTGTTTCAATTGAATCATTAACTGCTTCAGTAAGAATTTGTCATAAATTGACATTGCATCTAAATTTTCATACTGCTGTGCTATGTTAATTATTTCCTGCGCTTTATTAAAAAGCATTTTCACCACCTTCTTTTGAGTACTAACTATTTTGATTAGCACTCTTTCTTTTCTCTACTTGCTTTGTTTTGCCGAATCTAAAAGGATACAAAGGACAATCTTTAATAGGACAATTTGCTACTTCAGAATATTGATAATTACTACATTGCAAACATTTTTTTCTAATTGCTTCAAGTGGTGTCATATTTCATCATCTCCCAGTTCAAGGTAGAAATCACTCTCTTGATTGAGATATTTATCCACCCAGTAGTTAGCAGTATATTCCAGTAATTCTAAATAATCATAAAGGTAATATATATTTTCAAGCATTTCAAGCATAAGATAAGCATATCTCTTTCTCATCTGTGGTGTCATCAGTTCTTCTGATCCACCACTCAGCCAATAGATTTGCTCTATCTCTTCTGATATACGTTTCATGTTTTTGTTTATTTCATTTATATCCATTGATTACCATCCTTTCAATTGGATATGATTCAGTACCCCTCATCCTAAGGGTAACTGAAATAAAAAAAACAAAAACAAGGGTAAGAGAATATATCTCCTACCCTGCATTGAGGTATTTATATGAATAATTTAGGAGGAATATTTTATAGGCAATAGCAGCAGGAGAAAACACTATATAAGCGTTTTCCCCTGCTTTTCCCTGTTTTTGAGTGCGATAGCACATCAAAAGAGATGGCTGTATTCAAATTTTTATTCATTCTTTGAAATGCTTGATATTACTGAATTTGAAGGTTATTTTCCATAAAAATCCATTTGAACGTATTATATATAGGAGTTGACGACTTGATGTATTTTAGCATATTAAAAAGCCATTTTTAATACAATTGACATACCCCCTATAATTGCGATTGTTTTTTGTATACAGGAATTATAAAAGAAAAATAAAAAATAAGTATCTTATAATACATTATTAAAATCTAAACACAAAAATAAAACTATTCTATGATTGCATTAACAGCAGGAAAAGAAATATACATTTTTTCCTGCTATCCTCTAATTATGTGCGATAGCACATATTTTCAGTATTGGTAATTTAAGTATTAGTAATACTGAAAATTATGTAAATAAAATTAAAATACATATCAATACTGAAATTTATATGAAATTTAATTTAATTTATTATCCCTCTAATTATATGCGATAGCATATATTTTTAGTATTAGTAATAAAAATAAAAATATATAAATTATTACTAATACTAAAATAAACTAAAATACTAATACTGAAATACTAATACTAATATACTAATACATACATTCTTTCTCTATTGTTCATGCATAAAAAAAAATAAAACCTTTTGTGTACTATATAATATTATTATATATAGTATTGTTATATATAGTATTAATATATATAGTATTATTATATAATATTACTAGTGGTACATTTTTTAAAATTCATGGGATATTTTTTAAAATCTATGGGATATTTTTTAAAATTCATGGTATATTTTTTAAAATTCGATTTAATACGCTAAAGTTTAGAAATTCTTTTTCTTTTTTCGTTCTTCTTCTTCTACTTGTTCCCAGAATTTTATATTTTCTTCATGTTGTTTTAGAAAATCTTCTTCTGTTTCTTCTTCTGTAATATCATCTATATATTCAAAAAAACTTTTACCTTTGTTGTCGTTTTTATCTTGATTAACTTGTTTCCAAAATTCTTCCCTTTCTTTCTTCTGTTCTTCTATTTCTTCATCCGTAATATCATAGACCCAACTCATATCTTCATCATCATGTTTTTTCGGCTGTGGTAATGTAGAATATCCAAAATTTACTACATTTTGCATATTATCTACCAAATCGTCCAGTATATTATCCATTTTTCTTATGTTCTCTTGTTTTTGCTCTTCTGAAATTTCAAGCGCTTGACAATTTTCTTGATTTATGCTATCATTGCTATAAGGTGAATAGTGTTCGGCTTTTTGTTGTGTAGTGTGCTGTTTCACTGCACTTTTTTCTTTTTCTGCTTCTTTTTCTGATGTGATAGGTGCTTCATATACATGCCATATATATTGTTTTCCAAATTTTTCTCTTTTGATATAGCCATTTTCTTCCAATTCTTGTAGTGCAGGATTCAGGAGTGTTTTGCTTACGCCTAAACTTTCTTCTATTTCAGTTCGGTAAAATCGCCACGTATCTGGCTTTGAAAGCATATATATTAGTACTGCTTTAGCGTTCAAAGACAGGTTTTTGTTGTAAATTATATCATTGTCAATTTGTGTAAATTTACCATTTCCTTTATTTGTTCGATAGATTGTTTTTTCTTCTTTGATTAAAACTATTTCTTCAGGATTTTCTTTCACCATATATTGCGCTATTCTGCGTCCATATTGGTTTTTGGTTTCTTTTCTAAGAATATATCCATATAATTCTAACTCTTCCAGTTCTGCAACAACTACATGCCTTGTTTGTCCTGTTTCGTCGATTATGTTTTTTAGGGTAAATTTCCAGTCATCTGGTTTAGAAAGCATATACCCTATTAATGCTTTCTCTTTCAACCCTAATCTTTTATCGGTGATAATGTCATTACTAATTTGTGTGAAATTGCCTTTTTTCTTGTTTGTCCGATGTATGAATCTAATGGTGGTATCCATAAAGTTCCCTCCTATTATATTTCAAATTCTCTGTAGCAAGCCCTACAATCGTTTTTAAATTGCTTAAAGGTATAAAACTATCACCCCCTTTTTTATCTCGGCTTATAAGTCCATTTTAGGCGATATGTAATTCAACAATGGCGCTTTTTTTGTTTATTTTTTTGATTTCTACTTTGAATTGGCTATTGTAATAGTCCTTTAGAGATGTTACAATATCTATAGTATCGTTTTTCTGTGCTATTGCACCGATATATTGTTCATTCTGGAATAAACTTACGTATTCTTTATCTTTGTAAATTTTTGGTTTAAGAATAACTATGTTATTCTTTTTTATTTTTTCTGCAAATTCCTCTCCTATTACATCTACAATAGGCACTTCTATACTTATTTTCTCTTTTCTTTTTGCTATTGTTTTATCTGCGCTTATGTGTTTTTTCTTGACTTCCTCAATATATTTTCTTCCAAGGAATTCTATCGTATCTATTGCTTCAGCAGTTTCTTTTAATTTCCTCAATAACACCTTTTCTTCTTCTTGTTTTGCTTCAAGTATTCTTAGTATTCCTTCCCATGCGACCACCCAAGGAAAATTGAAAGAATGTTCGCTTTTTCGATTTTCTTTATAGGTGATATGCACCGCTAAACTACTCAAGAGTTCTTTGTTGTTATGTAATGCGTTCACTTTTAAATACCATTTGTTGTAAAATTGTTTCATTTTTTTCTGGTCTCCGAATTTATTGTCAAGGTACAAGTCCGCTAATTCTGTATTGTACTGCCTATAATATTCTCTTATCACCTTCAATAATTCTTCTGTTTCTTCTTTGTAGTGCTCTATTACTTCTTTACTAATCAAAAAATCCGCTGCCTGTATTATATCTGTTTCTTCCCATTTTTTCCAAATGAATTTTTCTTTTTCCCATTGCTCAATATGTCGACAAAGGATATTCATAGTCGCTCTATCTGCCCATGTTGCAAGTTTACCTTTGCCATTGTATTTATATTTCCATAGAAAATAAGGTTTGTAATTTTCGTATTTTTTCACATTGTCATCAATGACAGGGTGTATCCCTGTTTTAGCGCTATCAATTTCAATGCCTTGATAGATCCTTAATTTTGTTAGGTGCTCGTCATACAAATTAACATTTCCTCTTGCGCTGCCAAGATTAGTCCAAAATGTGGCTAAATTAGTAATAAAGCCAATCCGATTGTCCAAGGTGCGTAAATCATAATTTATGATTGCCTCTTCTGTTATTTTTTCTGCTTTTGCTGTTGTTTTATCGTCAATATCAATAACAATAGGGTTATTTTCTGTAATGACTGCATTCACGATTCTTTCATCATTAGTGTGGAAAAAAATGTCTCCATCAAAATCAGCCCCTGCATGCTTTTGTGCTGACAAATCAAAGGCATTGAGGATTAACACATTATCATATCTATTAAGCCATTTTTGTGTTAGTTCATTACCGATAAACAAATCCTTTCCTATTTCACTGCTGTGTATTAAAGGACTTCTAAACGTCGCTCTATAGCCCTCTAATCCTGTGCTATAGAATTCACCTTTGCGTAAGCAACCTTTAACCTCAAGTCCTGCTGCTGCTTCTAAATATGCTATTGGGTCTTGCGCTATAAAACTATTTCGTCCTTCTATATAGAGTTTCCCTAATTTCATTTCATTTATGGTCTTTTGTAATTGGTTTTTGAGAAAGCGCTTAAAATGTGGATCTTTATAAATCTGTTTTGGGTTTATCATAAAAGCAGTATAAAGTTTGTTTGCCATCATTTTATCTTCATTTTCTTCTTCATCATCAAGATTGTTTGCTAATAGCCCCAAGAATGCCATAGTATATCTATAATCTCCTTCGTATACTTTTTCAACAAGTTCTTTTGTATATTGTGCCAATTCTATTATATCTTTACCACTCAATGCTAATGATTGTAGATATTGATAACTTGTTTTATTGTATTTGTCGGCTTTATCGCTTGATATCACCCATCTTGCAATGCCTATTTTATCCATGTTTAGTGGTGCATAATATTTTTTTCTTAATTCAATGAATTCATCCCATGATGTGAAATATTTCCAAAACTTAAACATGCTTGTATTCCATATGGCGTCTAATTCCTCTATATCCCATTCTTTGCCATATACATCTTTGATTTTGATTATGCCTCTTTCTTTGTAGAATGTTCTAAAATCAAGTTCATATGACATGCCCTTAATACTTGGAAATAATCGAATTTGGTACCCTACAGGTACATAAGGTATTCCAAGCGATTTTGCTACTTTCCTGCCCCATTTTGGACTGTGCACTCCCATACCATCAAAGAGAGTTACTGGCACATCGAAATATCCTTGTATAACCTGTCCATCTTTGACAGTTTTTATATACTCATTAATTTTTGTCTCATATTCTTTTACTATTGCCACATTTTTCGGTACTGCATCGCTAAATAAGCAGGTGCTAAAACTCAAACCCCTGTATGCCTCGTATTTTGAGATAACTGCTTCATCTATTTTCTTTCCTAACATCATTAATTCTTCTAATTTATCTCTCAATTCCTCAGCGACAAAAGCGATTCTTCCTGTTCTTGCCATTGCTGCGCTTTTGCCTAATCTTCTGTATCTTATACCACTTAATTCAAATCCTACTTTGTCTATTTCTTTTATTTTTTCTTCTATATTTTTCATATTGTTACTAATATTAACATAAATAAGTTCTGGCACAAAATTTTCTTCACCTTCTACGTATTGCCTGTTTTTTAAGGCATTAATTAGTTTTAAAACCAAATTTTCGCCAATTCTTATTTTGTCTTGTTCTGTCGGTTGTTTGTTTAACTTATTCAAATCAATTTGATAAATGGTATAAAATTCTCTTTTCCTCATAAAATATTCCCCCTTGTATAGTGGTAGTGGTATGAGAAGGATGTAGGAAAATCCGACGTCCTTCTCAAATTTTTGAAAAAAGTTTTTTAAAAAAAGTATTGACATCATTATTATTTTAATGTATAATTTAACATGGAGGATTATTGTAAATTGTTTTCACGTTTACATCAACTTTTTATTATAGCATATCTATTTTTCTTTGTCAATAGTTTTTTAAAAATTTTTTATGAATTTTTTATTTTTAAATCTTGCAAAATCAAGGTAAAAATGAGTAATTTTCTTTTATTTTTGCAATTTTTACTGATATGATTTTCATATTTTCTTAATAAAACGTAAATTTTATGGAATGTTTATTAATCATGGCTGATGAAAAAACATTGACAAAATTTTTAACTGTGCTATAATATTGTATGGTAATAAGGTCGGTTTGAAAGGATTTTCTCGAATAAAATTTAAGATTCGGTAATTTTAAAGGTATGCCCAATACCGCTCCCAATTCGGATAAAGCAATATCGGTATAGAGCATACCTTCTTTATTTATTTTTATTTTCTCTTTTAATCGATATTTCTTTTGTAATTCTTCAAATTCTTCTTTTGTGTGTCTTTCTTCTACCTTTAACAACTCTGGGAATTGCAAAATGTCACCTATATATTTTTTATGCACTTCTTTAAAGTAGTCGTCATAAAATCCCAAAAAAGCGCTATCTACACACAACAGAATCATTTTTCCTTCTTCGGAAAGGTGCGATATGTCCATATCATAGTATGATAAAATCGTCAACAGTGTACTGCCTGCATATTTGTTTGAATAGTTTCTTGAGGATATATTTAGCACCCTATTTAAGTTAGCACTTTCTTTGTTTTCACCTATTATCACATGATTCCCCCAGCACTTGCCTTTTTGTAGGTCTACATCTACCGCAATCATTCTATTTGTTGCTTGATTGGTGCTGTAAATGTTAATAAAATCATAAAAATAATTGATTTTATATTCTTTTATCTTTTCCAAAAAAATACAACTTAATAATGAATCAATATCATCACTTAAACACAAGTCGTAATACTCATTGCTGTTTACCCATTTTGGAAATAATTGTTTTATGTCGTCCCTCATAAGGTCGGCAAAGATGCTATTTACCCTTCATCTTTGCCTTCCCTCCCTTCTGTCTGTTCCTGCCTTGTTTGGTCAGTTCTTTTTCTTTCTCTTGTGCTTGTTTTTTCCAGCGCCTTATCTTGTCGTCTAATGTTTGTTTTTTCTTCTTCTGCATAGGTTACGCCTCCTTGTAGGTGTCTATAAATTTTTCGTACATCTCTTTTGTGTGATCTTTAAGGTCTAAGTGTCCTTTTTCGTACTTGCATAGTAATGCCTCGCTACAACCGATGTAATTTGCAATTTGTTTTAGGCGTATTCCTTTTCTCTTCCTTTTGATAATGTATTCTTCTCTTTTGGTGAGTTCCATAGAAATTACCCCCTTATTTTTTTTAATAAAATTCCAAATTTATTCAAATAATTGAATTGGAAACTATTACAAAAAAGATAGTTCCCATATAAATACATTTTTAAAATGTACTTATATCAAAACTATCTTTTGCCTTTTTAGGCATACGTTAGTATGCGTATATATTCTTTAGTTTTATTTATTAATTTACTTTAATTCTTTGTATGTGATGTATGTCGTATCCCCTTATTTTATCTATGTCATACCTCCTCCTTTAAGTTTGTCGTACCTAAAAAATGGTAATACTATTTTTAGTTAATATTGTCAATACTTAACTGGCATTAACAAGGATAAAAAGTAATATATTGTATAAGAATGATTTTTATAAATATTCGTAAAATTTTAAATATAAAAAAAGAGCATAGGAAATAAACCTATACTCTTGACTTTTTCGAAAAAATAGTATAGGATAATTATTGAGGTGTTTAGTTGTTGATTGTCTATGCGTCACACATAGACAATCATTGATGATTGAGCCCTAACAGGTGCTCTAATTCATCAACATTGTATTTCCTCTGAGAATAGCCAAACCATGCGTTATATGCTTTATCCTTAAAGGTATCAGTGTGGTTTTGGCTATTTCTCTTTTGGATATTTTCTTTTACTTGTGTTGTAACTTCTTTTACTTTATTTATAATTTTTACCAATACTTTGTATATGTTTGTCCTCCCTAATCTAAAAAAAATTTCTAACAATCCTGCTTCTTTGAGTTCTTTTAAATAGCGCTGTATGGTTCTTACGCTTTTGCCCATTATATTGGCTAAGGTTTTTTGAGAATGTTCTATTTCATTACTTCTAATTGCCAATGCTTGCATTATCAAATACAGGTTTTTAGCGCCATCGCTTAATTGGTTGTTGAATATAAAATCATTGCTTACAATAGTGTATCCTTGATTTATTATTTTTTCGTATTTTTTATTCTCAAATTTTTTCTTGTTATTTTTTTTGCTCATTTTCGTTTAATCCCCCTTGTTTTTTGATTATATTAATCCCTGTTTTTTCCATAAAACTAATTTTATAAGTGGATAATCTGGGTATGTATTGTGGAGTTTTAGAAGATAGTCATAACTTTTTAAATATTTTGCTATGTAACTTAATTCATATTCTTCTACAGGATATAAAAATAACTCTTCTAAAAGATATATCAATTCTTCTTTGTTTACCGCAAACATCAAATCTTCTCCTGTGATGTTTCTACCTCTGCCTTGCTGTATTTGGTATTTCCTGTAATCATATAATTGCCCCAGAATCCATTTGTCTTCTTTGTAAAATTTTTCTAAAAATTCTTTTTCTCTTTCTTCTGTATTGCATAGCAAGTTATACCATTTTTCCATAAAATTACTTTGAAATTCCACACTGTTTATCAAAATGTTCATAAATTTTCCCCCTTTTTATTCATATTTAATTTCTCCTCGTAAAAAGTCGTAATAAATAAGCAATTGTGCGCCTTGCTTGTCTCGCAAAATCGTTCCGCCTGGAAATAGAGGAAAATCAATTACTTCAAAATTTTCGACATTGAAATGTTGATTTATCCATTCCATCACTTTCGTTTTATTTGAGTCCATTTTTTCACCACCTTTTAAATTATGACTTTGTAATATTATTTTAGCACATTGTGGCCTCCGGCAGCGGCAATCTCAAGTACCCTTTTCGCATTTTCTTGTCCCTTTACTTCAGCAAAATCTACGTCGTATTCTACATTATCAAAAAAACTATTAATATCTAAAGTAAA
>Ga0207429_10054_pt1 | contig 29740 bp, 25 predicted proteins | sample YelNats1bottle13_FD_187545 | JGI IMG/M metagenome (GOLD analysis project Ga0207429, IMG submission 187545) | Hot spring thermophilic microbial communities from Obsidian Pool, Yellowstone National Park, USA - site 1 bottle 13 (SPAdes) (version 2) | ecosystem: Environmental > Aquatic > Thermal... | reverse complement strand
TTCTTTGTTTATTGTTTGGTAAAAGCATAACTTTGTATGTTTTAATCATTTTCAGTCAGCCCCTTAATCATCTTCTTGGCTTTTGACCTATTAATTTGGCAAACTCAACAATTTTATAATAGTTTTATAAAATTTTATAAATATTTTTTAACTGTCTCTTACCCCCCTTTGTATTAATTATAATACAATTTTCTCAATTATAATACAATTTTCTATCTTATAATACAATTTCCCTATTGAAGGAATGAAATTTACATGCTATAATGAAAATTAGAAAAATTTAAATTAAACTAAAACCTCGTGTTACTGATTCGATCAGGCATGAGTAGAGGTTATCTCTACTTATGCCTTTTTTAATTTATTCTAAAGGGGGAGTGAAAATGTCAAAAAAAGCCTTTTCAACACTTCAAAAAGTCGGTAAAGCTCTTATGCTTCCAGTTGCACTACTTCCTGCTGCAGGAATACTGCTTGCCCTTGGAAACATGTTTCAACAACAAGCCTTTTTAGAAAAAGCTCCTATATTCAACTCACCATCAATACAAGCTATTGCAAAGGTTATGGAGCAATCAGGAGGAATAATTTTTAGCAATCTTCCTTTACTATTTGCAGTAGGTGTTGCTGTAGGACTTTCTGGGGGGGAAGGTGTTGCAGGCCTTTCTGCCATAGTTGGATTTTTAATAATGAATGTTACAATGGGAATAGTAGGTGGAGTTACTCCAGCCCACGTTGGAAAAAGCCCTGCTTATGCTAACGTTCTTGGAATTCCAACTTTACAAACAGGAGTTTTTGGTGGAATTATAGTAGGACTTATTGCTTATGCTTTATATGAAAAATATTATACAATAGAACTTCCTCCATTTTTAGGATTCTTTGCAGGAAAAAGATTTGTTCCAATTATAACAGCAGCAACTTCAATAGTTTTAGGTCTTATAATGGTTGTTATATGGCCTCCTATTCAAAACGGATTAAATGCTTTTTCAAGCTCCATGATAGATACAAACAAAACACTTGCTGCTTTTATATTTGGCGTTATAGAAAGGGCTCTTATACCCTTTGGTCTTCACCATATTTTCTATAACCCCTTCTGGTATCAATTTGGAGAATATGTAAGTAAATCAGGAGAAATAATAAGGGGAGACCAAGCTATATTCTTTGCTCAACTTAAAGATGGTGTAAAATTTACAGCAGGAACATTTATGACTGGAAAATTCCCATTTATGATGTTCGGCCTTCCTGCAGCAGCCCTTGCTATGTACCATGAAGCAAAGCCTGAAAAAAGAAAGATGGTTGCTGGAATTTTTGCTTCAGCAGCACTAACTTCCTTCTTAACAGGTATTACAGAACCTATTGAATTTACCTTCCTGTTTGTAGCACCCTTCCTTTATGCAATACACTGTATATTTGCAGGACTTTCCTTCATGATAATGCATATATTAAACGTTAAAATAGGAATGACCTTCTCAGGAGGAGTAATAGATTTTATACTATTTGGAGTTATTCCAAACAGAACTGCTTGGTGGCTTGTTATACCAGTTGGATTAGTCTTTGCGGTTATATACTACTTTGGTTTTAGATTTGCTATAAGAACCTTTGACATAAAAACTCCTGGAAGAGAAGATGACGAAACAGAAGCAGTTTCTGAAGCTGCTGCAACTTCAACTTCATCTCTTGCTCAAGACGTTCTTGAAGCCTTAGGAGGAAAAGAAAACATAAAGTATATAGATGCTTGCATAACAAGGCTTAGGGTAAATGTAGTTGATACAAGTAAAGTAAACAAAGAAAGATTAAAACAACTTGGTGCAGCAGGAGTTGTTGAAGTTGGAGACGGTATTCAAGCAATATTTGGAACAAAGTCTGATATAATAAAAAGCGAAATTAAAAAGATTGCAGGAATATAAAAGAGTAGGCAAAAGCCTACTCTTCTATTTTAAATTTATTTACCATGCTTGATAGATTCATTGCCATTGAGCTTAAGCTTTGAGCTGTTGCTGCAACTTCCTGTGAAGATGCTGAAAGCTCCTCAGCTGAAGCTGCAACCTCTTCCGTTGCTGCACTGTTTTGTTGAGTTACAGCACTTACAGCCTCAACCTTTCCTAATACCTTATCCTTTGAATTTATAACCTCATCCATTTCTTTATAGGTGTTATCCATAAGAGGAGCTATATTTTCAACAGATTCAAGTATATCTTCAAAGGATTTTAAAGTGTTTTCCACAACGCTTGTTTGAGCTTCTATAAACGTTTCAACCTCCTTTGATGTCTTTATTACCTCCTCTGTATCCAACTGAATTGATGATATTAAATTTACAATCTCAGCTGTTGATTTTTTAGACTCCTCTGCAAGCTTTCTAACCTCATCTGCAACAACAGCAAATCCTCGTCCTGCCTCACCTGCTCTTGCAGCTTCTATTGCTGCATTTAATGCAAGAAGATTTGTTTGTTCTGATATGGCATTTATTACATTTGTTATATTGCTTATCTCCTTAACTGAATTTGTTAAGTTGCTTACTTTGTTTATTACAACTTCAAAACTTCCCTTTATATCCTCAATGGATTTTATAAGCTTATCCATTTCATGTTTTCCTATATTTGCCTTGCTAGTAGTGCTTTCTGCCTCCTGCTTAACTGTTGAAAGTTTCTTATATGCATTTTCAATAGCATTTGTAAGAGATTGCATAAGAGATACTATCTCTTGTAAATCATTAGCCTGAGAAGTTGAACCTTCTGCAACCTGCTGCATTGTTTTTGCTACCTCTTGAGAAGAGGAAGCCATCTCCTCTGATACTGCAGAAAGGTTCTCAGACTGAGATAAAACATTATTTACGTTTTCCTTAACTTCCCTTATCATTTCTCTTATAGATTTTAACATGTGGTCAACAGCATGGGCAATTTCTCCAAATTCATCTTTTCTCTTTAATACATTTTCAGGAACTTTTATGGTAAAGTCCCCTTGTGCTAAAGTTCTCATATCGTTTTCTAATTTTTTAATAATATTTACCACTAAAGTTGAAGAAGTATATAATGTAAAGACTAAAAGCATAAATACAAATATACCTACACAAACAAACGTAATTATATTTTTACTTATGGTTTTATAAACATGAGCCATTGAAAAACCTATATCTATAGCCCCTATATGTTTTCCATCAACATAAACAGGAAGTAAAACATCATATACATTAATTTTTTGTGCTTCATAAAAGTATTCTGAAGAATAGGGTTTCCCATCTACTGCAGCAGCTTTGCTTCCCTCGTCCGTAAGTTGAATTCCTATTCTTTCTTTGTCGCTGTGGGCAACAACCTTTAAGTTTTTATCTATAAAAAGGGCATAAACTATATTCTCTTTTGATGCTATATCTTCAACAATTCTTTGATATGAAAATTTTTCAGTTAAAGCTTTAACTTTAGTTGCATTTATACCAACCTGAACAAAATACCCATCTTTATCCTTTACATATCCATATTTTTTATACTCTCCAGATACAGCATCCTTCCTTATATCCTCTGATAAGAACTTATCATTACTTACTAAAAATTTATAAGCTGCATGGTCCTTTGGGGCCTTCCATCCAACATAATCGTCAAAGTTTGAATTTATAATCTCCCCATTATAAAACCAATTTATCTCATCTACATTAAGATCCTTTGCAAGGCTTCTTAAAAACTCATTGCTTAAATTAGTTTTATTTCTTATAACAATATTTCCAACCATTTTTATTCTATCATCTAATGTATTGTTTATAACCTCCATAGCTTTTGTGTTTTCCTCTATTCTCTTTGCTACATCTTCTAATATTGCAAAACCATCCTGTTTCATTTGATTTAAAAGGCTTTGCCTTGCAATATAAGAAGTAATAGCACCTACAATTGTTATAGATATTAATATAACAATAAGGGGCAAAGTTATAAGCCTTACCCTTATAGAATTAAGTTTAAACTTTTTCAAATTTAATCCCCCCTTTAAAATTCAACATCAATTTACATTTTATTATTATAATATTCCAAAGTCAACACACTTTTACAAATAAAGAAGGAGTTGCCAATGCAACCCCTAAAAACTGCTATTTATTTCCTCCTTATGTTTTTTAGCCGCTCTAAACATAGTTATTGAAGTGTAAACTATTACTACAATTACAAGCCACTTTAACCAATAAAGAGGTAGCTCTTTTACTATATAAGCTGCTATAAATACTCCTATTGAACCAAATATAGTTATTGCAACAGAAGCCTTTCTATCATATGCACCTTCCTTTATAAATTTTATTGAAGCTGCAGGCATTAAAAAGGCACAGGAACCCATCATTATTGGGAAAGCAACCTTTGGGCTCATTCCAAGGGCATATACAAGGGCCATACATGGAGCATAAAGACCTATACCTATAGTCATCAAAGCTCCTAATATAAAGTTTGCAACAACCGCTATTATAAGCTTTCCGCCTGTTAATCCGATTGCATCTCCACCTGATGGGAAAAGCTTAAGCTGTCCTAAAAGCATAACAATAGCAACAACCGCTAGAGCAAAACCCATACCAAGCTCTATTTTTTTAGTATCAAGCTTTGATACTATTCCTGCACCAACTACCGCTCCTAAAGTCGCCGCAACAAGCATTGATATTAAAGTTATAGGCTCTACTTCTATTACCTTTATAAATATTAAAGCTTCAAGTATAACAGGAATAGTCATTGATACGTTTAAAGTTCCTGGAATGGTTCTATCTTCAGTTAAATTAAAAAACTTAAAAAGAGCTGTAGTTGGCGCAAAGCTTCCTATTCCTAGAGTATCAAAAAAGTTAGTAACAAAACCTACCGCACCTAAAGCCCAAAAGTTTCCTTTTTCCATTCTATTTTCCTTATAAGTTTTTACAACATCCTTAATCATAAAGTATAAAAACACAACTGCAAATACTACTAAAAGGCCTAATATAAAATTTACCATAAATATCCCCCTTTATTTTAATATAAATCCATATTTCAATGGATCATTAGGGTCAATTACAAAGTGATTAAATCCAGTTATATACGCGCTTCCTGTTATTTCAGGAATTACTGCTTTATATTCCCCAACCGTTGTCTCCCCAATAACTCTTGCTTTAAACATTGTTCCTAAAATGCTTTCATATACAAAATACTCGTTCATTTTCAATTTTCCCTTTGCATATAAAGTTGCTATTTTAGCACTTGTTCCCGTTCCACAAGGTGACCTGTCCACTTGACCTTGTCCAAATATAACAACATTTTTTAAGTTTGCTTCTTTATTAGTGGCAGGACCATATATTTCAACAAGATCTACAGTTTTTATATGGGATAAAACAGGATGTTTTATCTCTATGCTTTTGTTTACCGCATCCCTTATCTTAAGCCCTATCTCTGTTAATTTTTGAACATTATCAGGTCTTATTTCAACCCCTAAATCCTTTGAATCCACAAGGGCAAAAAAGCTTCCTCCAAAAGCTATATCAAGCCTTACCTTTCCTAGATCTTTAACATCTACTTCAACATCAGATTTGTATAGGAAAGATGGAACATTTACCACAGAAACTTCTTTGGCCTTTCCATTTTCCACTTTAACCTTTGCTTTAACAAGACCTGCTGGAGCTTCAAATACTATTTCAGTATAAGGCTCTTCAACCTTTACCATTCCCGTTTCTACTGCAATGGTTGCCGCTCCTATAGTTCCATGTCCACACATATTAAGATATCCGCCACCATCCATAAATATTATTCCAAGATCAGCTTGGTCTGTAGTAGGTTGAGTTATAATTGAACCAAACATGTCCCTATGTCCTCTTGGCTCATGCATAACGGCTGTTCTTAAATAATCAAGGTTTTCCTCAAGATATCTTTTCTTTTCAGCCATTGTCTCCCCAGGAATGTTTGGAACTCCCCCTACTATAACCCTTGTAGGTTCCCCCATAGTATGGGAGTCAACAGCAAAGATTGATTTTATTGATATCATTTCAATCCCCCTCTTTTCATTTTTAATTTTAAAAAAGCTAAAGCCTTTTTAGCATCAATTTCTGTAACATTGTTTTCTCCCACAACCTCAGTTTCAATTCCTTCCTTTGACTTATTAAAATCAACTATTGTATCCATGTACTGATTTTTAACTACAAATTGAGCTTGAGTTCCTACAAAACTTAAACCTACCACGGGTATTCCTCTTTTTCCTATTTCTTCTATAGTGTTTGCAAAATCAACATGGCTGTTTCCCCAGCCATCTACAGATATTAAAACCCCGTCAACCCTCATAGCTTCGCACCATTGAGCCGCAAGCTTTCCAACAAAATACTTATCTTCATTTTCTTGAGGCGTTCCAACTATCATAACCCCAACAAGGTCAATATCCTCATCCTTTGAAACAACATCCAAAAGAGGGTCTCTAAAATGATGTAAAGTTGTCTCCTTTGTAGATGGACCAACACCCATATTAACACCTTCCTAATGCATTGCTCTTAAGGCTCCATCTCTAAATTCATTTGGACTTAGTATTATAGGAACATTGCCTACATCTATTATAGAACGTCCGCCTTCAAATCCCCCAGGTTCATTTGGTAAAAATAAAGTATCATACATGGCCCCTTGTCCTGCAACCTGTTTTATTATTACAACCTTCTTTTTTAAAGGTTTTATTGAATCAATAAATTCATGCCTTTCATCACAAAGCCTTCCGTTTACCTTTTTTAGCACGTTTCTAATCTCTTGAATAACCTTATCAAAAACCCTATGACAAGCCGTAGGACCTTTTCTTACCGTCCCCATTCCCTTTTTTAGTGTAATATCAACATGAATTATTATATCGTCATCTTTTGGAGTTCCTGCTCTATTAAAGTAAACCTGCTGTGAGAGTATTCCTTCTGAAGACCCAAATTCTGCTACTTGAACCCCTTCCTCATCAACAGCAGTTAACATACCACAAACTCCCGTTAAAACATGGGTAATTCCTTCCCCTAACCTTCCTAAAACTTTAGTTGCAATAGGACTAAAATCAAGAATTGAATTTACAAATATATCTCTTCCATCCTTAGGAATGATAGATAACTTTGCTTGTTTTATATCCTCTTCATTGGATATAAATTCTTCTATGCAATTCTTTCTTAAATATAAAGTTCTATTTTGAATATCTATAAAGGTTTTCTCAGAAAACTTAACATCATTAATATGAAATGACTTTATAACAAGCCTTCTTAATACCCTTTCCTCCATGCTAACACTTCCTTTTTTTATTTATGGCCCCAAAAGGGGCCATAAATCATACTTTTGCTATATATTCATATGGAAGTGGAACTATAGTTCCTGGAGTTTGTATTTCAACAAGTTGAATTAGAGCATCCCTTAAGATATTTCTTTGCATTTCAGGATCGTTTGGTCTTCCTGCATTTGCTCCCATTGGAACACGAGGAGCAACTGCCCTTGGAGCTCCATTTTGTTTTACAACTGGTGGAAGCGCTGCAATTATTATTGTCGGTATACCTACCGACTCAATCGCTCTTTGAACTATTACAGCAGAGCGATGGCAAGTACCTCAGCCAGCAGTTAAAACTACAGCATCAACTCCTGCATCTTTAAATATCTTTGCAATAGCAGGTCCTGTTTCGTTCTTAAACTTATCCTGATTTCCTCCACCCCCCATAAATCCTATATGAACTTCTGAAACTTCCTTTATAAATCCTTCTTTTTGTAATTCTCTAAGTCTGTCTATTGGGAACATGCAGTTTATATCCTTATTAACATCTCCGTTGTCATATCCTCCGTGGGATACCATAAGGTCTTTAGAATTGCAATCCCCTGGAATTATTCTAAATGTAAAGTCTCCTGCTAAGTTAAATCTTTTATCGCTCTTTAAATGAACTCCTGCTGCTGTTGCAAGAGCAACCTTCATTTCTTTTAAAGGTTTTTTAACATCTGCCCAAACAGGAGGTGGTGTTATTGGGACATATATTTCAGATTGAAGTCCCTTTACAACTGTTAAACTCATTCTTGTCTCCCTTCCTTTCTTTCTATATTTTTTACATATTTCAAATTAGGCTCTTCATTTATGACTTCTATAAAACTCATCTTAAAAGCAACCTCTTGACCTACCTTTAAAGGGTAGTCGGTAATAAGCATTCTAAGGGGTATTTTTATATAACCAAGCCTTCCCTTTAAATCAATGGCAACTGCACCATCTTGAACCTCAGTTATTATACCCTGCATTTCTATTATTTTATCTCCATACTTCATAACATTACCCTCACATTACTTTGTTGAATATTTTTCACGTCTTTTTTGGCTCATTGGAATTGATGTTTCATTTTCTACCCTTTCTATTTTTATGTTATAAGTCTTTTCAATCAATTCTAAGTTGTTTTCTTTAACGTTTGGATTCCATTGTCTTTCTGGAGCTTTTACTTCTTCTCCTGCCATTACTGTTTTTAGCATAGCTAAAGCTCTTATAGCATCTTCTTTACATAATGTGTTACATCCTAATATTTCGTTTTCTATACCCTGTTCAGATTTATTTAAGTCTATCATATATTTCATATATTCATTACCAACAACTAAAGCTCCTTGAACTGCGCAGAAGGACATTCCAACAACTGGAACTCCCCTCATTCCTATTTGCTCAATATGGCTTGCAAAGTCAATGTGGTTGTTACCAAACCCTTCTGTTGTAACTATTGCTCCATCAACATCCATAGCTTCTATAAGCATTCCCAGTCTTTCTGAAACATAGAACTTTTCACTGTTTATCTGTGGACTTCCTACGAATACAACTCCACAAAGGTCTATTTCTGGGTCGTTCATAGCTTCGATAATTAATGGCTCTCTCCAGTAATGTCTAGAACATTCCTTTGATGCAGGTCCTATACATGTTAAGGCATGGATTCCTCCATCTAAAACTTCAAGGGGTGATAAAACTACAGGAACGTTTCCTAAGTCTACATTTGGCTTTCCTCCTAAAACCCCTACTGGTTCAACTGGCAAGATTATATTATCGTGCATTGCTCCTTGACCCATTATTTCCTTTACTATAACAACCTTCTTTCTTCCTGGTCTTCTCTTTTGAACAAATTCTTCTGTATAAACAACTAAGCTGTCATCAACCTTCTTTAAAGCATCTCTTATTTCTTGAGTTATATAATCAGTGGCCTTGTGGGCTGCTAAAGGACCTACTCTTTCCATATTAGTTCCTGCTGCTATTGTAACTTGAGTCTTTATAAATATTTCACCCTTATCTGGACAACCTGGTCTTCCCCACATGATATTTTCTTCGAGTATTCCTTCTGATGAACCAAATTCACCTATTTGAACCCCATTTTCATCTGTTCCAGTAACCATAACGATTACGCCATCTAAAACTCTTGTTACTCCACTTCCAAGCTTTGAACCCTTTTCTTTAGTTGCTATTGGCTGAACGTCCATTATTGTTTCACTGTAGGTGTTGTATTTATCAGGTGTTATTATGTCTATCTTTATATCCTTAACAAGGTTATCAACCTTTAAAGCATCTTGACAGATGTTTTCTCTTATATATAAAGTTGTTCCTTCTATCTTAGTTTCAGGGCCAAACTTTACTTCTGTAATCTTGTAATGCTTTCTTACAAGCCTTCTTATTTCCTTTTCTTGATATTCTTCCTTTTCTTCCTTAGCCTTTTCAACAGGTTTTACAGATACAGCTTCTTGTTTTACCTGAGGAACTTGAAGAGGTTGTGGTGCAAATAAAGGAAGCTCTATATCTATTCCTTTACCCTCAGCTATTTTAATTCTTAAAGTTCCTTGAGATGTAACCTGAGGCATATTATTTACCTCCATTTCCTTTATATAACCTTCAAGCATATTAGGCTTGACAGTCGTCAATGCAGGAGCATCAACTATAAGTTTTTTACCTATAACTTCACCAACGGTTAAAACATCCTCAGTTAAATTTATTAATAAAGAATCCTGTAGTTTTTCAAAGTTAATTGGATTTTCTAAATCTTCTAAAGTTATAACATCTCCTGCTTTTTTATTTACCTTTAAAACTGCCTTTGCATCTTTAGGTATTTCTACTTTTTTAGTATCCTCAACCTTAACCCCTTCTAAAAGATCAGGAGTAAGAGGTGTTAAAGCATCAATAGTCTTAACTAACTTTGCACCTAAAACTTCTCCAACCTTTAAACAATTTGAGGGAATATTTAAAAGACCTGAAGCTACTAAATCTGGGAAAATTTCTGGGTCCTCAAGATTGTCTGCTGAAATTATAGTTCCTTCTTCTGTTCTACAGCATACTATCGCAGGCTCATTTAAATATTTTTGAGCCTTTTCAGCGCTCATTGACATAATCTCAACCTCCCTTTACTTTTTATCTATTGGAAGCCTTCTTGGAATAGGCATGTCCATCGTTCTTAGTGCATGATCTACATGATGATAAACAGGTATATTAAGCTTTGGAGCACATCCCATAACGGTGTTTGTACAATCATTGCAGTTTGCTATAAGTATTCTTTCCGCCCCTTGCTTTTTAAGATACATAACAGCTTGAACTTGTCCTGGACAATCACCAGGAGTTAAACATTTATTAGCTCCCCTTACTTCAACGACATTTTTACATTTTGTAACTGCTACAACCTGTGATTTCATCTTTGCTGCAATATCTCTAAGCCTTTGCTCATCTGCTCCACAGGCACAAACTAAAAGCCCAAGCTTTCCCTTAAATTCTGGAAGAGGAATAGTAACTATTGCTCCTCCTGATGTTTTTGTAACATAGGATTCATCTAAATCCTCTGCTTTTCCTGTATATGGACCACCTATTATAATCTCTCCATATTCTCCATCTATTCCGCCATACATGTCTATTAAATCTTTTATTGGCGTTCCTATAGGAACTTTTAAAAGCACGTGGGGACCTTTTCCTTTCTTAAGTTTTCCTGCCACTGTTATATCTTTATCTATAACAGGCTTTCTATCTTCAACTGCACAAGCTATGTTGTAAAGGGTTTCTGTATTTAGCACCACACAATTCGCTTCTATAGGAAGCTGGGTAGGTTCTAACCATTTTCCAAAAATCTGATGGATAACTGCCCTTTCTTCTCCCATAGGATACATATCAGGCATTTCTTTTATTTCAATGCTGTCATCTTTAATTTCCTTTTTTAATGCATTTATAGCGTTAAGATTTTTTGCTTTAATGGCTATATAAGCTTTTTTAGCATTAGTAGCCTCCATAGCATATTTAATTCCTCTTATAACCTTTGCTGCTTCTTTTTCTATCAAATATATGTTATGGTTTAAAATAGGCTCACACTCAACGCAATTTGCAATTATATATCCATCATCTAATTTGCTCTGAAGTTTTATATGAGTTGGAAAACCTGCTCCACCTGCTCCAACTATTCCAGCCTCAAAAACAGCTTCTTGAATACTTGAGCATTCTTTTATCTTAACGTAATCCTTTGTTTGAACCTCATCAGCTTCTATATCAATAAAGGAATCTGTAACCTTAACAACTTTTCCTGTAACACTTGTGTGTATTTTAGCACCAAGCCCCTCAGGTTCTGCTATTAACATTCCTCTTTTTACCTTATCCCCTACATCTACTATTGGCTTTGACGGAGCTCCAACATGCATTTTTAGAAAAAATCTATATACCTTACCCATCCTTTCACCTCCACTATAATTAATAAGCAAAAAACGTGCCAACTTTTTAAACGCTTAAAATTAATTAATTTTTCAATAATTCTTGATTTTTTTATTAAAAAAAACTATATAAAATCATGTCAAAAAACTGACATTACCCTTAAACCTTTGTTAAAATAAGTTTTTCTTTGTGTCAATTTCTTGACATGGTGTCAATTTTTTGTCATTTAAGTCCGTATTGATTTAATTTGTAATAAAGGGTGCTTCTTTTTATATTTAACATCTTAGCTGCTTTATTTTTATTTCCATTAGTAATATCCAAAACCTTCTTAATCACATTCTTTTCAACGTTTTCTATAATCCTTTGAAGATCATATTCTTGTGCATTTTGAATATTTAAATCAATTGAATTTCTATTATAATTTAATATATACTCTGGAACTAAATCTAAGGTTATCTCTCCATTGTTTGATAGTATAATCATCCTTTGTATAACATTTTTAAGCTCCCTTACATTTCCTTCCCACTTGTAGTTTTCAAAAACTTCTAAAACTTTTTTGTCTATTCTTTTTATCTCTATTCCCTCTTCCTCTGCAAACATATTAAAAAACAAATAACTAAGCTCTTTAATATCCTCTTTTCTTTCCCTAAGAGGCGGAAGGTTAATTTGAACAACAGCAAGTCTGTAATATAAATCCTCTCTGAAGGTTCCTTCCTTTATCATTTTTTCTAAATTTTTGTTTGTTGCAGCAATAATCCTTACGTTCACCTTTGTAGGTTTTTCATCTCCTAATTTGTATATAACTCCATCCTGCAAAACCCTTAAAAGTTTTACCTGCATGCTAAGGGGCATATCTCCTATTTCATCCAAAAACAACGTTCCATTGTTTGCTATTTCAAACTTTCCTATTTTACCCTTTTTTAAAGCTCCAGTAAAAGCTCCTTCAACATAACCAAAAAGTTCGCTTTCAAGCAAAGTTTCTGGAATAGCACTGCAATTTATTGCAACAAAGTTTCCTTCCCTTCCACTTGCATCATGTATAGCCTTTGCAAAAACTTCTTTTCCGGTTCCACTCTCCCCTGTTATTAAAATGCTGGCAGAAGAACTTGCAACCCTTTGAGCTATTGAAATAGCCTCTATAATTTTCTTGCTTTTTCCTACTATGCTTGAAAAACTATAATTTTGGGATATTTGCCTTTTATACTGATGTTTTATTATCTCTAATTTCTTCTTTGTTCTTTCAAGCTGTTCGGATAATGTCATAATCTCAGTTACATCCCTATCTGTAGAAACAGCAGCTATAATCTGCCCATTATCATCAAAAATAGGAATTACGCTTAAAATAACCGTCTTATTATATCTTGGCTTATGATATACATTTTCTATTTTTTCTCCCTTTAAAGCTTTAAGAATCAAAGCATTTGGAAAAAAATCTAAAATAGGTTTCCCTAAAATCTTATCTGAAGGTATTTCATAAAGTTTTTCTGCACTTTTATTCCAATATATAACAATGCCATTTTTATCTATAATACACACCGCTTCATGAATGTTGTCCAAAATTTCCCTCTGGAATTTATAAAATTCATCTATCTTTAAATAAAATTTATCCCTTATATCGTTAGTAGTTAAAATTCCAACCACTTTTCCATCCTCAACAACAGGAAGTCTTCCTATGTTGTTTTTTATCATCAAATCCCTAGCTTCCCTTATGTTGCAACCTAAAGGGACAGTTATTATGTTTGTTTTCATATAATCTTTGACAACCTTTAAAGATAATTCTTCAGATTTTGGAACATCCCTTATTGTAAAAATGCCAATAAGTTTGTCATCATCAAAAACCAAAACCTCTTCCCTACCGTTTTGTAGCATAAGATCTAAAACTTTTTTTAGATTATCACCTTTATCAACCCTTAAATAATCCCTGTCCATTATATCTTCAACTTTATATAAAAGATCCACAATCCACATAACAACCAACTCCTAAGAACCATTTTTTACAATTATATCATGAATTCTACAAATCTTGCACCTTAAGAATAAAAAAAGCTCAACCTAAAAGGTTGAGCTATATAGTAAACTGTTTAACAAGTTCGTCCATTTTTCTACTCATGTCATTAAGCTCCTGAATTAGTCTTGCAAGATTTTCTGAAGATGTTGTTAAACTTTGCATAGATGCTGCTATCTCCTCCGCTGAAGCTGAAACCTCTTCAGCTACTGCAGAAGCTGATTCTATTTTATTTAATATATCATTCTTTCTATTATTTATATCCTCCATTGACTTTGAGGTATTTACTATCTTAGGAGCTATTGTATCTATGGCACAAATAATATTTTTAAAGGATTCTAATGTAGAGTTTATATTGCTTATCTGTGCATCAAGCTCTTTTTTAACCATTTCAGTAGTATTTATCATTGATTCAGTATTATTAAATACTAAGGATAATAAATCAGATATATTATCTGATGAAACTTTGCTTTGTTCTGCTAATTTTCTAATCTCATCTGCAACAACAGAAAATCCTCTTCCAGCTTCTCCTGCCCTTGCAGCTTCTATTGCAGCGTTTAGTGCAAGAAGATTTGTCTGCTCTGCAATATTATTAATTAAATTAATTATATCCTTTACCTTTGATATGTTTTTGGAAACCTCTTGAGCTTTTATAACTAGCTCATTAAACGCAGTATTTACATTTTCAATGCTCTTTATAGTATATTGCATATCTTTATTGCTACTATCTGCCATATCCTTTATATTATTTGTATTTGAATAAATATCGTTTATAAGGTTAGTAACATTTTCAAGCTGACTGCTAAAATCATGAAGTATATTTGTAATATCTAAAAGATCTTGGGCTTGATTTACAGTTCCCTTTGCTACGTCATTTGTTGCTGCATCTACGTTTTGACTTGAAGCGCTAACTTCCTCTGAAACCGAAGCTAAATAATTTGTCTTAGAACCTATGCTATCAGAAGCTTCCTTTATATTTTTAACCATATTCAAAAGAACTTTTCTCATGTTTTCAGTGGCCTTTGCTATCTTACCTAACTCATCCTTCCTATTTAAAAGCTTTTGACTTACATTTATATTTAAGATTCCTTTTGAAATTTCATCTAAAACTTTAATAGAATCATGAATAGGTACTGTAACGCTATTTGAAAGTAAAATAGCAAATAAAGAACCAAAAATTATAAATAAAATTGAAGAAACTAAAAGTCCTATTTGAAGCCCTCTAGTCTCCTTAAGTATTTCACTAGCTTCCATCATAACACCAACAGACCATCCGGTTCCTTTTATAGGAGCATAACCTATATATACCCTTGAACCATTATAAATACAATTACCTGCTCCTTTATTTTTAGCTATCATATTTCTTACAATTTCAGCAAATCCTTTTAAAGAAGAATCCTCCTTTGCCTTTTCAAGAACATTAAACTTATCAAAAACTAAATTCTTATCCCTATGGGCTATTATTGTTCCCTTATTGTCTACCACAAATGCTTGTCCTGTATTTCCAAACTTTATATTATTTGTATAAGAACTTATTTCATTTCCATCCTTTGCAGCACAAACGCTAGCTATAATTTTTCCACTTTCATTTTTTACAGGAACGGTATATAAAACAATTATACTTCCATCTACCTTGCTTATTATTGGATCGGATATATTTTTTATCCCCTTCATTGCTTTTATAAAGCTTTCCTGATCCTTTATATTAAACTTATTTCCATCCGTATCCGTCAAATCTCCGTTAGGCAGTATATAGCTTATTCCCACATAACCCTTTTTTGTCTTTTCCTTTTCAAGAACCTTTAACTTTTCTTCTAAAGAAGCCTTTTCATCCTTTAAAATCTGATTTTCTGCTATCTGCTCTAAAACCGAAAGCCTTGTATCTATAGCATTTTCAACCACAGAAGCTGCTTGAGTTGCTATCTCAGGTAAAATAGTGTTTACCGTATTTATAAGGCTTCTCTTTGAAATATACATTAAAACCAAACTAGCCCCTAAACAAATTGCTGTAATAATTCCTGTAAAGCTAATCAACATACGTTGTTTTAAACTTTTAAACTCCAATTTATCCCCTCCTTAAAGATGTTAGCTTTAATATTATAACACAAAAAAACCAGCTTGTAAGCTGGCTTAGAGTATTTTTTCAATTATCGGGAATATAAATATTATTAAGGATAAAATTATTATAAATATAACCGTTATCCAAATTATTATATTTTGAAGCTTGTTGTTTGTATATTCTCCCATAACTTCCTTCTTGTTTGTTAAAAGAACCATAAATATTAATATAACAGGACATAATATTCCTGCAAGCTGTTGAGTTGCAAGCATGACTGATACTAGAGAAATCTTTGGAAGTAATACTATTAAAGCACTTAAAATTATCATTCCTCCAAATATTCCATAAAATATAGGTGCTTCTTTAAAGGTATTGTCAAGTCCCCTTTCAAAACCAAAAGCTTCACAAATAGCATAGGTAGTTGAAAGAGGAATTATTGCAATTGCAAGGGCTGAGGCTCCAAACAAACCAAGTCCAAATAAAGCCGATGCATACTGTCCAGCAAGGGGTTTTAAGGCTATAGCAGCTTGCTCTGCGCTATCTATTCTTATCCCATTTGTATATAAAGTTACTGCAGTTGTCACTATTATAAAAAAGGATACTAAATCTCCCCAAAAAGCCGAAATATAAACATCAAGTTTTTCGTATTTATAATCCTCAATACTAAGCCCTTTATCAACTATAGATGACTGAAGATAAAACTGCATATATGGCGTTATAGTTGTTCCTATCATACCTATAAACGTTAATATAAATTCTTTATTAAAATCAATTTGAGGAGTAAACATCTGTTTAAACACATTATTCCAATCAGGTTTTACTATAAAGGCAGTGATTATATAAGAAAAGAAAACAAAAGTAAATGCTAAAAATACCTTTTCTATTTTTGAATAAGAACCTCTAGTTATTATATACAACGTTAAAATTGCAACTAAAGGAACAGATATATACTTTGTAATTCCAAATAGCTCCATACTAGCTGCAATTCCTGCAAAGTCCCCTACGCAAACTCCAAAATTTGCTATAAAGAGAGTTAGCATGGCAAAAAAAGCAAGCTTAACTCCAAACTGCTCCCTTATAAGATCTGCAAGGCCTTTTCCTGTAACAACAGCCATTCTAGCGTTCATCTCTTGAATGACAGCCAAGCTGAAAGTAATAAGAAAAAGTCCCCAAAGCATCTTATACCCAAAATGAGCTCCAACAGCAGCATAAGTTGCAATTCCACCAGCATCATTTCCCGCATTAACAGTGATAAGACCAGGGCCAATAACGCTTAAAATAAATAATAAATTTTTTAGTCTCTTGCTTTTTACCCTCATACTTACCTCCTTATGCTGACCTCTTTAGTATTTTCTTCCATCTTGGGAGAAGCACTTCATCAACTATATCGTTAAGAATTGCCATACCAAGTAAAACCCTGTTCTTATCAACCACCGGAATTGCAAGGAGCTCATATTTTGTAACAAGCTCTGTTAAATCATCAAGGGTGTCTTCATCATAAACGTAGATAACGTTATCCTTCATTATATCTTTAAGCTTTGCATCTGCCTCTGAAACAATAAGATCCCTTAATGAAACAACTCCAACTAGCCTTCCTTCATCATCGACTACATATAAATAATAAGCAATATCCGAACTTGGCTTTGTCTCCCTTAAATTTTTTATAACCCCATCTACAGTCTCATTTTGATTAAAAGCTATATAATCTTTTGTCATTATACTTCCAACAGTATTATCATCGTAATCCAAAAGCTCCTTTATCTCTTCAGCATCTTCCTTATCCATCTTTTCAAGTATCTTTTCAACATGCTCTTCGTCAACATCCTCTAATATATCTGCCACCTCATCATTAGGCATGTTATCAAATATTTCCCTTGCCATGTTTGCATCTATATTTTCAACAAGATCAGCTTGATATTCATCTTCAAATTCCTCAAGGGTATTAGCAGCAAGCTTTGCATCAAAAGTTTTAAAAATATTACTTCTATACCTTGCATCAAGTTCCTCAAGTATGTCAGCAATATCAGCTGGATGAAGGGACTTTAATTTTTTATAAGGAATAGATAAGGTTATTCTGTCAATCTGTCCTTGAATTGGCTCAACGTTGTCCCAAATTATAAGGCTATTAGAAAGTCTTATTCCAAACTTTGATAATATGAACTCAACAAATTCTAATACTCCAAGTCTTCTTAAAAGACCTCTAAATCCTATATCAACTGCAACTAACTTATATCCATTCCCAATTTCAGCAAGTCTTAAATCATTAACCCTTACAACTCTTTTTCCATTTATATCAACTATCTGCTTGTCTAAAATATCGTTTGAAAGGGAATAATAGTTTTTTTCGCTTTTATATTCATAATAACCATCGACTATTAATTTATATTTCTTTTTATCTTTGTATATATCTAAAGTTTTAAAGGCTATTTCTTTTAAGCTATTTCTATTTTTTAATTTTATCCCACAAACTACAGGAAGGTGTTCATCGGCTGTAACTATAACATCAATAACCTTACCAAGATATATATCGTTTGTATCATACACTGGTGCATTTAAAATGTAGCTTACAAAGCATCCATTAACTCTTTCCATTTTCTCTCCCCCTTTTTAAGGCAGGAGAACTACTAAAAGTGGTATTAATGGAATAGTAGTTCCCCTACCTATTATTTTTTGATTTATAAAATAAAAAATACTACTAGGATAAGGGCCACCTTCCATTAATACCACCTCCTTACAAATTAGCATATATAATATTATACACTTTAAAAGTTAAAAATGCTACAAAAAAGTAGCCTTAAGGCTACTTTTTTAATAAAATATAGGTTTTTTAACCTTGTTAGCAACAAAAACTCCAAATAAAAACCCTCCTATATGGGCCCACCAAGCTATTCCAAATCCAAATATAGGCCCAAATAAGGTTAGAATACCATTTGAAACCTGTGATAAAAACCAAAAACCTATATAGATAATTGAAGGTATCCTTACAAAAAGAGGAAGCCCAAATACTGGAACTAAAGTTATTATTCTTGCAAAAGGAAACATAATAAAATATGCTCCCATAACACCTGATATAGCTCCTGAAGCTCCAATTGTTACAACAGGTGAATTAAAATTAAATATATAATGGGTCATTGCTGCTGCAAAACCACTTAATAAGTAAAACACAAGAAACTTAAAATGCCCTAATCTATCCTCTACATTATCTCCAAAAAGCCAAAGGGCCCACATATTGCTTATAAGATGCATCCAACTTCCATGAAGAAACATGCTTGTAAATATGGGAGTTAGCCAAACTTTTATGCTGTATCCTTTAAACAAATCATACGTAAACCTATAGGGAATAAAGCCAAAGGTTTTTATAAATTGACGTACTATATCAGGCGGCAAAGAAGTTTGAAAAAGAAATATAAATAAGTTAAGAATTATAATTATTACAGTAACGATAGGTTTTCTCCTGCTAGGATTTGCATCTCTTAAGGGAATCATTTCTTATCTCCTTCTTAAATTGGTGTTTATTTAATTTTAACAACAAAAACTAAAAAAAGCAATCATCTCCTTATATCCTTTACATAGACCCTTATAGGATATCCTATTAAAAATCCTACAATAGAAACAGGTAAAAATGCTACTGACAATAAATTTTCTAAAACATTAAATTCAACCTTTTCACTTCTGATTATTTTACTCAACAAGTAGATAAAGAAACAAAGCATTAAAATAGCATAAATAACCCTTACTACCATACCCTCACCCCCGAATATATTTTTACTATTATACTACTAATCTATGTATCAATTCAATATAAGATTATACTTTTCATCTTTGAAAGCATGTGGATAATCTTATAGAGTTTAAAACTGAAATTAAACAAAACTTGACAATATTAGAAATGCTATTAATACAACAGAAATGAGATAAGCAAAAAGTTTTATAAAAGATTATCCTTAGAAAATAACAAAAGCCTTGAGGTTTTTAACTTCAAGGCTTTTTGGTGCGCCCGGAGGGACTCGAACCCCCGACCAACTGATTCGTAGTCAGCTACTCTATCCAGCTGAGCTACGGGCGCATGTTTAGTTAAAAAGCCGCACTTTGTGCGGCTTCTGGCGGAGAAGGCGGGATTCGAACCCGCGCGTCGGTTTCCCGACCTACGCCCTTAGCAGGGGCGCCTCTTCGACCAACTTGAGTACTTCTCCACACTATATGCTATATAAAAATTGGCGGAGAGGGTGGGATTCGAACCCACGGTGGAGTTGCCCCCACGCCGGTTTTCAAGACCGGTGCCTTAAACCAGCTCGACCACCTCTCCGTGTCGGACACTTATTATTATAATAACTTAATATAATATTGTCAACATATTTTTTAAAATTTCTATAGGAAATTAAAACCCCACTTTTTAAAAAGTGGGGTAACACTTCTATTTTATTACTTCTATTCCACCCATGTATGGTCTTAAAACTTCAGGAACTATTACTGAACCATCCTCTTGTTGATAATTTTCAAGTATTGCTGCAACTGTTCTTCCAACAGCAACGCCTGAACCATTTAATGTATGAACATATTCTGGTTTTGATTTTGGATCCCTCTTAAACCTTATGTTTGCTCTTCTTGCTTGGAAATCTTCAAAGTTTGAACAACTTGATATTTCGACGTATCTTCCATAGCTTGGCATCCAAACTTCTATGTCATACTTTTTAGCAGCTGTAAACCCTAAATCTCCTGAACAAATCAAAACAACTCTATATGGAAGTCCAAGAAGCTGTAAAACTTCTTCAGCATCCCTTGTTAGGCTTTCAAGTTCCTCATAACTCTTTTGTGGATCTGCAAATTTAACAAGTTCTACTTTATTAAATTGATGCTGTCTTATAAGGCCTCTTGTATCCCTTCCTGCTGAACCTGCTTCAGATCTAAAACATGCTGAATAAGCAACATATTTTAATGGAAGTTTTGAACCATCTAACACTTCGTTCATGTGCATATTTGTTACAGGAACTTCAGCTGTTGGAATTAAGAAATAATCAAAATCTGAAACCTTAAAAGCATCCTCTTCAAACTTTGGAAGCTGACCTGTTCCTGTCATACTCTTTCTATTCACTAAAAATGGTGGAAATACTTCTATGTATCCATGCTTTTCTGTATGAAGATCAAGGAAAAAGTTTATCAAGGCTCTTTCAAGCCTTGCACCAAGCCCTTTGTAGAAAGTAAATCTTGCACCAGTAACTTTTGCTGCTGTTTCAAAGTCAAGTATTCCAAGATTTACTCCAATATCCCAATGGGCCTTAGGCTCGAAGTCAAACTTTCTTGGTTCTCCCCATCTTCTTACTTCAACATTATCCTCATCAGTTTCTCCCTTTGGAACATCTTTATGAGGAATGTTTGGAATTCTAAGAAGCAAATATTCTATCTCCTCTTCAATCTTTGCAAGCTCATCATCCATTTCCTTTATTTTGTCTGAAAGCTCCTTCATCTCATTAACAAGTTCCTCAGCATCTTTTCCTTCCTTTTTAAGCCTTGCAATTTCTTGTGAAGCAGTGTTTTTCTTATTCTTTAAAGCCTCTACCTCTACAAGTATTTGTCTTCTTCTTTCATCAAGTTCTACAACCTTGTCTATCATATCAAGGGTAAAGGCCTCTCCTCTAATTTTTAAAGCTTCCTTTACTTCTTCTGGATTTGTCCTGATTCTTTTTATATCTAGCATCTCTTCCCCTCCTTAAAATTTATAATAAAAAGCCTTCCATCCCCAAAGGGACGAAAGGCTTACCTTCCGCGGTGCCACCCTATTTGACCTTAAGGTCCACTTTTTGTGGTATAACGGCCACAAACCGTTTTGCTCATCGCAAACCCTCTGGAGTGGATTCAATAAGGCTAAACACCGGTTCGCACCAACCACCGGCTCTCTTAAGTTTAAACCTTATCTACTATTCTCCATCACCGGTTTTAATATATTATATCTCAATATTTTCAAAAAATGCAATAATTTTATTTTATCAAAAATTGTCCTTTTTCATATATAAGCTCTCCATCCGCATATATTTTTCCTTCTTCTTTCATATCACAAAGCATATCCCAATGGATTGAAGACATGTTCTTTCCTCCAGCTTCAGGGAAAGCCCTTCCTATAGCAAGATGAATAGTTCCACCTATTTTTTCATCAAAAAGCATATTCTTTGTAAACTTTTGAATTCCATAATTTGTTCCTATTGCAACTTCCCCTAAAAACTTTGCTCCCTCGTCAGTTTCTAAAAGCTCTAAAAGAAGATCTTCTCCCTTTGCTGCCTTTGCCTTTACAACCTTTCCATCTTTAAATTCAAGATATATATCCTCAATTTCCCTTCCTGCATATATCCCTGGGAAACTAAATCTTATATAACCATTTACACTATCTTCTACAGGACTTGTAAACACTTCACCATCTGGGAAGTTTTCCTCTCCACAGCAGTTTATCCACTTTCTTCCCTTTATACTCATCGTAATATCTGTATCCTTTGAGACTATCCTTAAAGTTTCTTTTTTGTTTAAATATTCACATATTTTTTCCTGTTCTTTTTTTATCTGCATCCATCTTGCTACTGGATCATCTTCATAGATAAATCCTGCACCATAAACAAAATCCTCATATTCAGAAAGAGACATTGAAGCCTCTTGAGCATTTGCATGAGTTGGAAATTGAGTTCCGCACCATCTTAACTCTTTATTTGCCATTCTCTTATGGAATATCTCCATAAGTTCTTTTCTTCCCCTTGATCTTAGCTTCATCTTTGAAGCATCTACATTTGTTAAAAACCTAGTGTTTACATCTCCCCATATAGTTAAAATAGCATCAACTGTTTCAAAAGCTCTTTTTTGAGATTCTGGAACATATGTAATTTGTTCTTCTGAACCATACTTTAATAACATTTCTGTTAAATCTTCAATTCCTATATCTACTTGAGGAAATGCTCCAAGTTCTATGGCCTTTTTATAAACTGCCTTAATTAAAGGCAACGTAGCTTCTCCTCCAGATATTAAAAGTTTATCTCCTTTTTTTATTTTAAGAGAATAATTTAAAAGAACATCAGCAAGCTTTTCGATTCTTCTGTCCATTTTTAAACCTCCAATCAAAAAGGGTTCTATGGAAATTATACCATAGAACCGCATCTTTACAACCTTCTACTTAGCTTTTTGTTTTAACTTTTCTATTATATTTTCTAATTCTTTTATAAACTTTCCATACCCTGCCCAATCACCATTTTTCTGAGCCTCTATAGCCTTTTTATATGTCTCATCTGCCTTATCTATTAAAGTTTTTAAATCCTCCTCATTATATTGCTCTGAAATAGTTTGATTAAACAACTTCTTAATAGCAAGGCCTATGTTATCCTCCATAACTAAGGTATCACCATAATTTACAATAACCTTTTTAAGCTCAGGAAGACTTTTTCCGCCTTGTGCCTTAAGATATAAAGGTCTTACATAAAGAAGTGAATTTTTAATTGGTATTATATTTGTTTCCCCTAATATTACGCTTGAACCTTGCTGATTTAAAAGGGTTATAAGACTTGATATTTGAATATCGGTATTTATTCTAGAATTAAACTGCTGAGGACCTAAAATAGCCTTTTCCTTTGGAAATCTTATAAGAAGCATCTCTCCTAAATTTTTATCCATTCTAACAGCCAGCCATGATACCATATTTTCCTTTTTAGCAACCGTATAGGGTATTGTAAGTAAAAACTCTTCATCATCAAATATTTTCATTACTTGATAAACTGCTTCAACAGGTCTTTCACTTCCATCAGAATTTTTATATTTTGCAATAGACCATAAATCTTCGCTATTGTAGAAGGAAATAGGATTTTTCATATGATATTTTTCATAAACTGTTGCTTGAACCATAAATACATCTTCAGAATATCTAAGATGTTTTTTAATCTCCTGCGGCATATCCTTTATATCTTTAAAAATCCCTTTATAAATATTTCCTATAGTTAAAGCTATAGGATCATTTTTATCTACTAAATAAAAATCTACTTTTCCATCATAGGCATCTACAACTACTTTTACAGAATTTCTAATATAGTTTATTCCAAAATAAGGTTCAGAATATGGAAATCTATCCGTAACAGTATAGGCATCTATTATCCAATACAACCTTCCATTTGCAATAACTAAATAGGGATCCTCATCATAATTTAAAAATGGAGCTATCTTTTTTACTCTTTTTACTATGTCCCTGTTTAATATTATCCTAGAATCGGAAGTTACATTGCTGGATAAAATAATATTTAAATCCCCATAAGCTAAAGCAAAAATAATTCTATTTAATGGCGAAAGCCTTATCCCTGCTTTTCCATCATATCTAGTTTCTTTTTCTCCACTTCCATAAGGATAGTCTATTTCATTGTTTCTAGCATTTACTATTATATAATCATTGTTTATCTCTCCAAAATATATCTGTGGCTTATCAATATTTATTTTTCCTGAAACAGGTATATCCTTTAATATAAATTGAGGAAGTCCTGTTTGTGTTACCGTATTGGTATATGACATTACAGCTCCATATCCGTGGGTATAAAAAAGCTTTTTATTTTGCCAAGTTTGAAATTTAGGATCCCTTAAAGAATTATCAAGCTCCCTTGCTGAAATAAATACCTGCCTCAACCTTCCGTCTATTACATATCTATCTATGTCAACATCATTAAATCTATAATAATTCCTTATAGCTTGAATTTGATTAAATACCTCTAAAGACTGAGAAAATTCTGTTACTCTTATATTATCTATTGTATCTTTGTTTTCCTGTATATCCTTTAAAGTAAGATCGTTTTTTACATCAAACTCCCTTTCTTTTACATTTTCAAGCCCAAAAGCCTTTCTTGTATATTCTATGTTATATTTTAAATAAGGCATCTCCTTTTCCCTTGCATTAGGAGACACTATAATTTTTTCAACTACAAAGGATGCTATTTCTTCAAAAAGTATTAAAGCTACAATGATTAAGGCGACAGATATAATTCCTTTTATATTCCTTTTTAATATAAAAAAGAACATTACAAAAGAAGCAAACAAGCAAAGTAAAGATAAAACCTTAAAAAACGGAAGAGTAACATTGATATCCGTATAACTTGCTCCAAAAGCAACTCCCCTTGGGGAATATACAAGATTTAACGCCTTTATATAAAAAACTGCTGAAAGAAGAAGTAAAAATGCAGAAGCAAAATAAGCAATTTGCTTTGCAAAAAATCTTGATTTTGAATTTTTCATAAAGCTAATGCTGACAATTCCATCTCTTGCCTTTTCAATAGCATAAAATATAAAAGATATTACAAAAAGAAATAATAGCATAGTCATAAAAAATCCAAGGATAGCTTGTATTAATGGAAGTTTAAATATAAAAAATCCTACATCTTTATTAAAAATAGGATCTTTTAAATTAAAGTTTTCTCCATTTATAAACTCTAAAATCTTATACCAAAAGGCGTTTGTAAATATAAAGGATATAACAAAGGCTATGATGCTTGATATAATTAGCATAAGTTTATTTCTTCTCTTTAAATAAAAATCATCATAAACTACCTGCCCCATTTGAATATAACTTTGAGTTAAAAACCTAGCATAAAAATATATAACCAGTAAAAAAATGAAAAAAGATGGCAAAAATATAATAAGCTTTGCTTTAAATGAGGTAAAAAATACTCCCAAGTACCCTACTTCCTTAAACCATTGAATATCAACTAAAAAACCTGATATCATGGATAACAAAAATAAAATAACAAATGTAAAAGCTATAGCTTTTCCCCAAAAATTTTTTACTTTCCCCCTAATCATAAATAACATATCCCCTTTCTTTTAAAGCATTAACTATTCTTTGTAAATCTTCTTGTGTCTCAGCTTCAATTGTATGAAGATGTACCCCATCAGTTAAATCTAATAGGGGCTTGTCTTTACTTTGCCTTAGCTTTTCTAAAAATTTTTCAACATCATAAAAAGATTTTAACATAAGCTTTCCTGTTATCTCACCATAAACCTTATGCTCTATGGTAACATCTATCACCTTTCCACCTAAAGAAACTATAGTTTTTAATTCATCTTCTATTTCTTCTTTAGAATGTTTAACTGCTATGACTTTAGAATAACTTTTTTGGCCTCCTAAAAAAATATACCCTTGAGGAGTTGAAACTATATTATGGCCTTGGGCTTTTAATATTGCAATATCTTGAACTATTACCTGTCTTGTAACAGAAAATCTATCGGCAAGCTCCCCCCCTTTAATAGGAACTTTAGATTCTTTCAATAAATTTAATATGTGTAATCTTCTTTCATCCCCCTTCATAAAATCCCTCCTACTGTGCAGTTAACCAATCTACAAGCCATGCACCATCTATATTAACACATGTAAAGTATAAATCTTTTCCTAAAACCTTTTTACCTGAGCTATCAACTTGATAAAAATTTACTTTTACCTTTGCTTTTTGTTTTGTAGGATCTAATATATACCCACCTACAACAAAATCTGCGTTTAAAAATCCTAATGCCTTAGTCTCCTCCATCTCCTTAACATAATCATCATAATATTTTCTATAAGTATTGTTCTCATCGTCAGACATTAAAAGGTAGGCTTCAAGCCACCTTCCTTCCTTTTCTAAAGTCATTTGCCTTTTTAAAATTTCGTTAGGTAAAGCTTTTTTGTCTCTATCAAAATAACTTCTATTTCTCATAAGAGGAACATTTATAGAAACATTTCCCTTTAAAGTATCATAAGTTTTTCCATTAACTCGAATTAAAACCTTTCTAATTCCAGGTATCTCGGTTAAAGAGTTTACTAAAGAAAAAACTGTTAATTCCTCATTAACTTTACCACCAGGATGATTTTTTATAAATTCCTTAGATAAATTCACTATAATTAAATCATCCTTTTTAGATACAGAAATAAGTTTTGTTCCTTTTGGAAAAGGATTTTTATATCCTAAAGTTTTAGGCCCCTTTATAAGCTCTTCTATTATAGTCCTTTCCAATGAAGCATTTAAGAAAGTCTTTCTTTCTTCAGCCTTTAATTTGTTTGAAGCATCAGGATAATAAAGTATAATATTCACTAGTTGCTTTTTTTGGTCTACATCTATATTTTCTATTTTGGTTTCAAGGCTTTTACAACCTAAAATAATAAAAAAACAAAGCAAAGTAGTGAGTATCCTCTTCATATTTATACCTCCAAAGGTAGTTTTATTATAAAAGCAGTTCCCTCCCCTACTTTGCTTTTAACTTCTATATCCCCCTTATGAAGTTTTATTATATGCTTTACAATAGAAAGCCCAAGGCCTGCTCCTCCTGTTTTTCTTGCTCTTGTTTTATCAACCCTATAAAATCTATCAAATATATATGGAAGGTCTTCCTCTGGAATTCCTATTCCATAATCCCTAATGGTTATCTTAGCTACATCATCCCTCTCTATCAATATATCTATTTTTGAATTTTCGTTTGAATACTTTATAGCATTTTCTATTAAATTGTATAGCGCTCTAAACATATTATCCCTATTTAAATTAAGAATTATACCATCTCCATTTAAGTATATGCTTATATTTTTTGATTTTGCAATTGGTTCAAGACTTTTTATAACTTCCTTTAAAAGTTCCTTTATATTTAAACTGGTCATTTTTAATTCATCTGCATTCTCGATTTGAGCAAGCTCCAAAAGCCCATTAACAAGCTTAGATAACCTATCTATCTCTTTATTTATACTTTGTAAAAACTCATCCCTAACAGCCTTATCCTCAAAACCTCCTTGAATTAAAGATTCTACTAAAACTTTCATACCTGCAAGAGGAGATTTTAATTCATGTGACGCATCGGCTACAAACTGTCTTCTTTTTTTATCAAGTTCTACGATCCTTTTATTCATCTCATTAAAAGCCTGACAAAGCCTTCTTATTTCTTTATATCCATCAACCTTAATTTCTCTTAAAACTATATCATCCTTTAAATTTTCAATCGCATCAACTACTGTATTTAAAGGCGTTACTATTGTCTTTGATATATAAAAACTATATAAAAATACTATTCCTAAAATAACAAATGATACAAATAAAATTTGTTTTTCTATATTCATAATCCTATTTAAAGCTTCCTCAAGAGGATTTATAAAAATAACATTGCCAATATGTATACCGTTTTTAAATATGGGATAAGATAACAAATAAAAGTCTTCACCGGATATATTTATTTTTTTGGTAAATACTTCGCTTTTCATAAATTCATTATAAGATATAACTTTATTAAAATCATTATATAAAACCTTATTGTCCATTATAATAACCACTTTAGAATAAACATCCTTTTGAATTTGTTTTATTTTTTCTTTATCTACTTTATTAGAATATACATCTATATAATCTAAAACCGTCTTTGCAGCAAATAAAATATCACTTTTTTTAGATTCTATGTAAAAATTTTGAAGTATAAAATATATAGAAATATTAATAAGAAAAATTAACAAAAAAATAATAGAAAAGTAAGAAAACACAAGCCTATATCTTAATTTATTCTCCATTATAATAATAACCAACTCCCCATTTAGTTAAAATATAATGAGGATTTGCAGGATCCTTTTCTATTTTTTCCCTTAATCTTCTTATATGAACATCAACAGTTCTAGAATCTCCAACATAATCATAACCCCAAATAATTTCTAAAAGAGATTCTCTGCTATAAACTTTTTTAGGATTTGTTACAAGTAAAAACAATATATCAAACTCCTTAGCTGTAAGATCGACAGATTTTCCACAAATACTTACCCTTCTTGAAGCAACATCTATCATAATATCTCCGCTTTTTATAATGTCTACTTTTACATTAGATACTTCATAAGCTCTTCTTAAAAGAGCCTTTACCCTTGCTTTAAGCTCTGCAATACTAAAAGGCTTTGTTAGATAATCATCTGCTCCAAGTTCAAAAGCCTTCACTTTATCCTCATCATATCCCTTTGCGGTAAGCATTAATACAGGGATAGATTTTGATTTATCCCTTACCTTTTTTAATACTTGCATTCCATCAAAATGAGGAAGCATTATATCTATTATAATTAAATTATAAATGTTTTCAAATATCATTCTAAGAGCTGTCTCACCATCATAGGCCACATCAACCTGATAACCTTCGTTCTCAAGATTATATTTAATACCCTTTACTATATTTTCTTCATCGTCTATTAATAAAATTTTGTAGTTCAATAATATCCCCCCTAGTTTTTATATTATTATAACATATTTTTCATAAATTAAAAATATTCTAATTTTTGCAATCACACTCCTGCAGCAACTTAAGTTTTTTATCGTTTATATTGTAATTATGATGATTTTCAATAAGAAATAATAGATATTCATCTGTAGGATACAAGTATTGTACTGCAATTTTAGGATGATCATAATAATATTTTATAAACTTAATCTTTTTCACTTTTCTTAGCTGTCTAGAAAACATTCTATCTAAAATAACCATAATAGATTTTGTTAAAACATTAAGACCGCTATTTATTTTTCCTACATCATGTAAAAGAGCAGCTTTAACAAGAAGTATATCATAACATCCTTCTTTTACTGATCTATCTATAACTTGTCTTGCAACCTTTAAACTATGATATTGATCAGCTTTGTTTAACTTATAAAATAATTCCTTTTCCTTAGAATTTAAATAAAAATTTATAAAATCATAATCTTTTTTCTCTAACTTAGCAACAAAGGTTTGAAAAAACTGTTTTATTCTATAAAACATAAAAATCCCTCCTAATAAAAAAAGGCAAGGATTTCTCCTTGCCCTTAGATTATGGAGCCGGCTATAGGACTCGAACCTACAACCTACTGATTACAAGTCAGTTGCTCTACCAATTGAGCTAAGCCGGCATTTGGCGACCCAGAAGGGACTCGAACCCTCGACCTCCGGCGTGACAGGCCGGCACTCTAACCAGCTGAGCTACTGGGCCAAACTTACCCGGCAGTCACCTACTCTCCCAGGCCGTCTCCAGCCTAGTACCATCGGCGAAGGTAGGCTTAACCTTCGTGTTCGGAATGGGAACGGGTGTTTCCCTACCTCCATCACCACCGGATATACAC
>Ga0207429_10050_pt1 | contig 31500 bp, 30 predicted proteins | sample YelNats1bottle13_FD_187545 | JGI IMG/M metagenome (GOLD analysis project Ga0207429, IMG submission 187545) | Hot spring thermophilic microbial communities from Obsidian Pool, Yellowstone National Park, USA - site 1 bottle 13 (SPAdes) (version 2) | ecosystem: Environmental > Aquatic > Thermal... | reverse complement strand
TGCTAATAAAAGAATGTAAGTAAGTTAAGATAATAAAAAACACCAGTAGCAGAAAGATGGATTGCAACGCAGAGAGAAAATATTGCTTTTGATAAAATCTAAGGAACCCTTTACAGCAGAAGGGTTCTTTACTTTTATAGCATAACAACTAAAACAAAAAAGTAGATAAATGCAATTTCTCAAATTGTTTTATCCTAAGACTAATCATAGTGCAAAATTATCGTAGGATTTTTAGATGATAAAAAATAAGAGACAACCCCTGTGATAAAATAGATTGTGGAAAACCAAAAAACATGAAAGGGGTGTCTCTTGTGAAAAAAATTAAGTTTGAAGATATTATACTACAAAATGCAACTACTTACATCAATAATGTGAGGGAAATTTTTAAAAAGTTATTAGATATAAATTGCAATAGGTCAAGTTCAAATTTTTGTATAAAATCCCTCTAGTTAGAATTTGTTCCTTCTTTTCTTTATCACCATCGTTCAATTCATCGTACCCCCTCCGACCCTTGGTGTCAAGGACGGACGAAAGCCTGGCGATAGCGTATCCTTGACACCAAGGGTCTACAGCAGTTACTAAAAACTGCTGGTGGTGATAAAGGTCATTTTATTGGAATAACCTTGTCCTTCGATTTTGTTGAAACTTTTTTTGCTACTCAAAATACTCAGTCGTGTCCAAATACTCTCTTCCTGAGGCCCATTTTTCATCTTGTTCCATTAATGAGGCTCCAATTAGGCAAATAGAAGATTCTCGACTGGGAAATATCCTTATTACTCTTTCACATCAACGAATTTCTTCATTTAACCGTTCTAACATATTAGTAGTACGAAGCCTTCTCCGATAAGGTTCAGGAAGTTCTAAGACCGCTATCGCATCTTTAAACCCCTCTTCTAAAACTTGTATTGCCTTAGTTACTTTATTTCAATTTCGTCCACACTACTTTATTAAAGCATAATAGTGCGGCAAAAAGGTGAATATCCTTAAGGCATTAGGAATATAGGGAAAAACCAGGTCACAACATAGAGAAGCCGCTAATGTAATAATTATAATTGCAATGAACTTGACTCTTTTAGACCCACTTTTAAGATTGTATGATTAAAAGTTAAATAACGAATAGGAGTTTCTTGATAAAAAACTACAGGCTTTTCCAGAAAATTATGCTTTTTATTAATAAGGTGTAAATTTTTTAATAAATTTTTTTTGTTTTCATATAGTTCTTCTTGTTTGCAGATGGTAAGAGATGTTAAAACCGCTGGAGCTGTAAGAAAACCGATATAACGGAGTAATTTTGAAAAAGCAAGCTGATAAAATCGGTATGGATAAGAATCAGAAAAATAGTAACTGGAAAAATTAAAAATAGGAATTATGCCATGCACATTTTCAGGAAGGCGGTATTTAAGGCTGGCAAGTAAAGGTTGCACTGACGAGGCGCTAATGAAACTAAAAGGTGGAGATAATTCGCTGACTTCTAAAGAATTTTTCACTTGAAAAAGTTTAAATGTAGAACCGACTTTAAAAAGAGCTAAAGAATAACGGTAACCAAATAAAACGGCAGCACCTCGGGCTATTTGTAACAAAGGAGCAAATTCGTAAATTTTACCGCAAGTTTGTGGTAAAAAATCTTCGGTTAAGCAGACGGCTTCGTTTTCAACCCAATATATTCCTGGGGAGTAAGGAGCAAAAAAATCTCTAAGTTGCTTAATATAAGGATATACTGTAACCATAAAATTATTAGCTATTAGCAAAGCTTTTTCTCGTTCATAAAAGCCAAGCTGGGGATAATCCTGAGATTTTAAGATTGTTGCCGAAGTAAGTTTTTTAAGTATACGAATAGCTTTGTCTTCTTTTTCAGGGTAGACTAGACCAAAAGGCGCAATGATGGAGATTACATTGGCTTTTTTAATCCGCTCTTTATTTTCTTCTAATTTTTGTAAAAGTTTTTCTGGGGTTACTTGAAAGATTGTTACTAGTTTTTGTAAATTTTGGGATTTGGTAAAAAAAGCACTAAATTGCTCTGGTACTAGGCGAAGATGAAAGATTGGCTTAATATCACTTTTTGCTGAAGAAGAAAGAGGTGGAGTAAAATAGACTTTAATTACATCTTTTCTAGATAAACCTAGTATGGAAAGGCAGTGCTCTAATTCATCTAAAAAAGTCTGCCAAGAAAATTTTCCTTCATAAAGAAGGTACTTACCTGAGCCAGCGATAAGAGTTCCAGATTGACCATTCAAAAAAATTCCAAGTGCAAGTTTCAAGAAAATACCTCCTTTTTATGGTAGTAGTCCCAATATAGCTTTTCCAGTGGCACGTAAGTAGTTCGGTAGCCAAAACATTGAGGGCCAACGACATCTAGAGCTTTGCTGATTCTGAGTCGAAGCGGTGCTGGAAGGCCCAGAAGTGCCAGCTGTTGTCCTTCATAAATTTCGTTGTTGTTTACTGGTTTAAGTTTATTTAAATCAATTGCAGAAATTAAATCAGGCACGCTAGCAACCATATTACCGTTTTTAAAAGCGAGCAGGTTTTCATATTGAAAAAGAAGTTGTAATTTTTCACCTTTTGGCGAAATTAATGTTGCAGCTTTCCATTTAGTAATTTCATATGTGGAGATGCTTGTTACGGTACCTTGGAAAATTTCCACTACTGGCCCGTAGAAAGAGTTAGAAGTTACTTCTAAAAGCAAGCTAAACAATTCACGATAATTATCAGCTTGTAGAAAGCATTCACCTATTTCTCGAGCAAAAGTTAACGTGCCTGGAAGAAGAACTCTTTTTAGCACAGAACCAGGATAAGGAAAACCAGCAAAATAACCTACTCCTCCCTGCTGGGAAATAATCTGGCGAGTATTCAATTCTAAAAGGAAGGTATCTTGCTTATCAAGAAACGAATGCAAATTATAGTTGCTGTCAATTAACACTAAAGGAGTAGCAGTTAAATTTTCAAGATGATAGGTGGTCATTTGCAATTCGGGAAAAGCTCGCCCCATAGCATCGCCATCAGTAACTGGTAAGCCTGTTTGAAGCGCAGTTAAGAGTGGGTAAAAAATATTAACCCCTGCTCCTTCAACGATTGAGATCCCCTTAAACTTAGCACCAGTATATTTTTCTAACTCCTCAATAATAATACGTGCTTCCATTCCCGAAGGTAGGCTTTCTTCACTTAATTCCGGTGAGCCTAGAAGACCTACGCCGCAAAAAAAATTGTTTTCTGGCAATTCATCAAGGGTTAGTAATGGAATAGCACGGTTTTGTAAAACTTTATGAAGCTCAGATGCTAAAAGATAGCTTTTCCCGCCACCACCCGAACCGAGGAAGATACTGCCATACCAAAGTGGTTCAATCCAATCAATGGTAATTTCTTGCATAGTTACACCTACCTTAGATGGTATTTTCTAAGCCAACGATAGAGAGTTGCCAGACTAATGCCTAACTCTTGAGCAATTAACTTTTTGGACTGGGTAGAATTACCGTATTTAGCTAATAGAATTTCTAACTGATCTTTTAATTGATCGACCTGGATAATTGGATGGGTGGTTTTAACTTCACCAAACTGGGATTTACTAGAGGAAAAACCGTTTTGTAAGTACTTTGGTAGATAATGCGGAGTAATTTTATCACCTTTACAAATAGAGACGGCGTAAGTAACTACGTTTTTTAATTCTCGTATATTTCCTGGCCAATTATAATTCTGAAGTATTTGAATAGCTTCGGGGCTAAAGACTTTAAATGGCTTATCTTGTTCAAGACAAACATTTTTTAAATAAAAATCCAAAAGCAGAGGTATATCATCTCGACGCTCACGTAGTGGTGGTATGAAAACTGGAAAAACATTTAAGCGGAAGAATAGGTCTTCTCTGAAGAGTTTAGCATCAATTAATTCTTTTAAATCTTTATTAGTTGCCGCAATAATTCTTACATCAATTGGACGGGAAACAGTAGCTCCAATTCTTTCTACTTGTCGGTTCTCCAAAACCCGTAAAAGTTTTGCTTGTAATTGGATGGGCATGTCACCAATTTCATCAAGAAAAATTGTTCCACCATTAGCAAGTTCAAATTTACCAGGCTTGCCGCCACGACGAGCACCTGTAAATGAGCCGTCTTCGTAGCCGAAAAGTTCGCTTTCAAGAAGGTTATCGGGAATTGCAGCACAGTTTATTGCAATAAAAGGATGGTTTTTCCGAGGACTTAAGTAGTGAATATAGCGGGCAAAGAGTTCTTTACCAGTGCCACTTTCACCTTGAAGTAGTACTGTGCTGTCGGTTACTGCGATTTGTCGTACAAGGTCTTTTATTTCTAAAAAACGAGGGTTTTTACCTGGAATAGTAAAAAAAGAATCGTCGTGAAAAAGGAATTTGTTTTCTTCCTGCTTGGTTGGTTCTGTTTTCCAGACTATCGAACCCGTTGTTATTCCATCTTTTGTAAAAATACGATAATAAAAGTTTCCCCATCTGGTTTTTATAAAACCTTCTGGCTCACCTGTCTGACTTACCTTTTCCCAAAGGGTAAAGGTAGAAAGTTGGATAGGCGAATGAGTTTGACTTAAAATTAGTTGTCCTTTATTGTCAAAAAGGAAAAACTCTATATTAAATTGATTTGCCAAAAATTGCAATGCTTCCGCGATTAACAAATTATCGGATTTTTGTTCAGGAATATATAACATTTCCAATACAGTCAAAAGAAATTTAACAAGGAATGCGGGTGTTAGCTTTAAATCTCTATCAATGTTTTTAGGCAATGCAACCACAAAAATATCTTCTTCTAGTTTAAAGGAAAGTATTAGCTCATAAGGGCAAGCAGTGCCTTCCGGGCAAGTGGGCGTACAGGGTGGTGCCCAAACACGATAGCCTGTTTTCGGAAGTGAAATAAATGAGAAACATTTTTCCGGAAGATTGGTCATAACGCCAAAAGTTTCTTTAAGAGAATCAATAAAAGAATCAATAAAAGCTTTTCTCATAAATTTTATCACCACTTAAAATGAGAAATTTTAATAGCCATGAGAAAACATGATAAAAAATGAGAAATTTTGAGAATAAATGAGAAAATAAAATAAAATATAAAAAATATAAGTTAATTTTTATTATATTTTAATTCAAAAGAAATTCTGCGTCAATAGTTTTTTCTTAGCTATAAAATTTTTAAACGTTTTAATTTTGCTTACAATTGGCATTTTAAGATTAAGAAAATTTTTTTAACACATCTCACTTTTTGTTTTTTTACCTTTCAAAATGGAATTCTACTTATTATCAAGAACTTTCCCATCGTATAACTTTACACATCCTTAGTTAAAATCATAAAAGTTTGGCGAAGAAATTGGCATGATTTTTGCTAAACTATTGCTTCACAGAATTAACTTTTTAAACTTTAAAAAATTAACTTTTTAAAGAGGAGGAGCCAAAATGGCTTTTAAGACTGCTGATGACTATTCTTTAAGTCGTGTTCCATTAAATGCACGACGTCCTATGTGGGAGGTTTTCATGATTCGTTTTGGCAGTGTGGTTTGTTTGCCTTTACTTATGACTGGTGCCACTATAGGCTATGGCATGACAATGAAAGATGTAATTATTGCTACTTTATTGGGTGTTACAATTATGGAAATTGTCAGTTTTTTAACTGGAGTAGCTGGAGCTTTAGAAGGAATGTCTACTAGTTTTCTTTCTCGCTGGGCAGGCTTTGGTCAACTAGGTTCGAGTCTTATTGGACTTGTAATTTCAATTACGGCTACGGGTTGGTTTGGTATTCAAAATTCTGTTTTTGCTGAGGGACTTTATAGTGCTTTTAGGGGTAAGGTTAATATTCAGTTATTAATGCTTATAAGTGGTATTGCAATTACATTAATTGTAGTTTATGGTTATAAAATGCTTAGCTATACAGCAAATATTGCTGTTCCTGCTTTTATAGCCGGAGTATTGTGGGCTACATTTAAAATGTTAGGTAACTACAATATGAGCGAAATTCTTTCATCTCCCCCTCCGGGTCCGCATCTTACTATTGGTGTTGCTGCAACTATGATAGCGGGTGGCTTTATGGTAGGTTCGGTTATAACGCCTGATCTGAGTAGGTTTAACAGAAACGCCAAAGATGTTTTTTGGATGACTTTACTAAGTCTACTTTTAGGAGAAATATTACTAAACTTTATAGGAGCCACGATGGCACATGCAGCAAGTACAAGCGATGTTGTTAAGATAATGTATAATCTAGGTGGTTGGTTTGCTGCATTGTTGGTTATTTTTTCAACTATAAAAATTAATGATTTAAATCTTTATGCTGCTTCATTGGGTGTTACTAATTTTTTAGATGCTGCCTTTAATGTAAAAGTTAACCGGGGAATAGTTACATTGATTATTGGAATAATAGGAACAGCACTTTCTATGATGGGAATATTAGAGAAATTTACAAGTTTTTTGATGATATTAGGAATTGCAATACCACCTATTGCAGGAATCATGGTTGTTGATTATTTTATCTTAAGGCGTTTCAAAAAAGAACTTGAGGAAAGTCGTGCAGAGGGCAAATTACCGGAGATTGTGGAGCATATCAATCCTATTGCATTATTAGCTTGGTTAATTGGAGCTTTAATAGGTTATTATGTTCAGTGGGGTATTCCAGCATTAAATTCTTTAGTGGCTGCTGGTTTAGCACACTGGTTAATATCGAAAATGTGGGCTATAACCACAGGCTGTAAAATGATTCGTTTTGTAAAAGGTGAGAATGCATGAAAAGGATGGTAGTAAAATATAACTTTTTTAGGAAAATTTACAAAAAATCTATTAAAAATGTTTAGAAGGAGGTACAACAAAAAATGAAAAAGGATATAGAAAAAATTAAGAAAATCGATGTGCAAGTAGTCGAAGACATTGCGGTTGGAGCTGCTCTTCTCGGAACTGGGGGAGGAGGAGACCCTTATGTAGGCAAACTCATGGCTATTCAAGCTCTACAAAAAAATGGTCCAGTAGAACTTATTGATGTTGACGATATCCCCGATGATGCATTAGTTGTTCCTGTAGCAATGATGGGAGCGCCGACAGTATTAGTAGAAAAAGTACCCTCAGGAAAAGAGATTTTCAAGGCTTTTGATAGTCTCCAAAGTTTCCTTGGGAAGGAAGTATATGCGGTTCTTCCTATTGAAGCTGGTGGAGTTAATTCAATGATACCTATTATGGTTGCAGCTGAGAAGAAACTACCACTGGTAGACGTAGATGGCATGGGAAGGGCTTTCCCGGAGCTGCAAATGGTGACATATCACCTTTATGGAGTTTCTGCAACACCTATGGTTTTAGCAGATGAAAAAGGTAATTCTATACTTTTACACACAATCAGTAATTTCTGGACGGAAAGTCTTGCTAGAAATGCTACGGTAGTTATGGGTGGATCAGTTATGATAGCAATTTATCCGATGACTGGAAAAGATTTAAAACGAGCAGGAATAAGAAATGTTATTTCTTATTCGGCTCAAATTGGAAGAGCGATACGCGAAGCCCACAAGAAAGGTGAAGATCCTATAGAGGCACTTTTAGAAGTGACAGGTGGATACATGCTTTTCAAAGGCAAAATTTCTGATGTGCAAAGGCGTACTACTGGTGGATTTGTCCGCGGGGAAGCTCATATTGATGGAATTGACCAATATAAAGGGGAAGCCATGACTATTAATTTCCAAAATGAAAATTTAATAGCTCGCCGCAATGGAAAAGTTGTAGCTACCGTACCTGACTTGATTTGTACCGTTGACGCCCATACAGCTTTACCTATAACCACCGAAGGATTACGTTATGGACAGAGAGTATTTATTATAGGAATTCCGTGTGATAAGAAGTGGAGAACTGAAAAAGGCATTGAAACTGTTGGTCCGCGTTACTTTGGATATGATGTTGATTATATACCTTTAGAAGAACTCAATAGAGGTTAAAAGGAGGTAGAAAAAGATGGAATATCGTATTGGAATTGATGTTGGTGGGACCAATACTGACGCAGTCTTAGTAAATGAAAATATGGAACTAATAGAGAGTGTTAAAGTACCGACTACTAAAGATGTTTCAAGCGGTATATTTGAAGCATTGAATAAGGTATTAGATAAAAGTAACATAGATCGCAAAAAGATAAAATATGCAATGTTAGGAACAACCCATGCTACAAATGCCATTGCTGAGCGCAAAAGGCTTTGTAAGACTGCAATTATTCGAATTGGTAAACCCGCAACCGAAGCAATTGCTCCGCTAGTTGGTTGGCCTAAGGATTTGGTTGAGGCGGTAGGGAATCATTATTACCTAATTGCCGGTGGAAATGAATTTGATGGCAGAGAAATAAGTCCACTAGATGAAGATGAGCTTCGTAAAATCGCCAAGGAAATTAAAGGCAAAGTAGAAAGTGTTGCGGTAATATCTGTATTTTCTCCGGTTAGCAATAAACATGAATTAAGAGCAAAAGAAATATTGCAAGAAGTTCTTGGGGAAATACCAATATCTCTATCTCATGAAATTGGTTCCCTTGGCCTACTTGAGAGGGAAAATGCTACTGTTTTAAACGCCGCTTTAGTTGAAGTTGCTCGGACAACTGCTAATAGTTTTAAAGATGCTTTGAAACGAGAAGGTCTTACAGAGGCTACCGTATATCTTTGTCAAAACGATGGAACTTTAATGTCGATTGATTATGCGATGCGTTATCCTATCTTAACAATTGCTTGTGGTCCTACAAACAGTATTCGTGGAGCAGCTTTTCTTAGTAAGCTAGAAAATGCATTAGTGCTTGACGTTGGTGGAACTACAAGTGACATTGGAGTTATTTCTCAGGGATTTCCTAGAGAATCTTCCATTGCAGTAGAAATTGGCGGGGTGCGGACAAACTTTAGAATGCCTGACTTAATTTCACTCGCACTTGGCGGTGGTACAATTATTCGTGAAGAGAACGGCGAAATTAAAGTAGGTCCTGAAAGTGTAGGGTATAGAATTACCGAAGAGGCTTTGGTATTTGGAGGGAAAACCATAACTGCTACTGACATTGCAGTTCGTTTAGGATTGGCAGAAGTAGGTTCTAAGGAAAAAGTAAAAGATATACCTTTAGAATTTGCTAAGCGAGCACATGCCAAAATGCAAGAAATGATTAATGAAGCCATTGACAAAATGAAAACCAGTAAAGAACCACAACCTCTTGTATTGGTTGGCGGAGGAAGTATTATTGTTGCCGATGAAGTACACGGTGTAAATGAAATAGTAAGGCCGAAAAATTTTGGAGTAGCCAATGCTTTAGGTGCTGCTATAGCTCAGGTTAGTGGTGAAATAGATCGCATTTATTCTTTGAGTGATATGAGCAGAGAGGCAGCATTAAACGATGCAAAGCAACGGGCAATAAATGAAGCAATAAAAGCAGGGGCTAATCCTGAATCAGTGGATGTCGTTTATGTTGAAGATATACCTTTAGCTTATCTTCCCGGAAATGCAGTTAGAATTAGAGTTAAAGCAGCAGGAAATTTAATTTAACAGACTTTAGTAATTTACTTCCATCTTCTATAAAATGGAGATGAATTAGAGTATAAATGGAAACCAAATCTGGGGAGGCATTTACCTTACGAGTAGTAGGTGAGCACGACATGAACTAGTGTCTGTGGAGGATGCGATAGCATTCTATGAAGCAGGGAGCCACTGCCTAATATAGATGGAAGGCAATTCATTTAATTTTAAAAAACAAGGAGGGTTACTTATGAAACTAAAAATTATTGTACCGATTACCTCGGAGGCATTTAATGAAGAAGTTAAAAGGGAAATCAAGCACTATGTAGATCCTGATGATTATGTTGATGTTGAAAATTTGGATTATGGTCCAGCATCCATTGAATGCGAATATGATGAAGCTATGGCTGTACCAGATATCTTAAATAAGGTAAAGAAAGCTCAAGAAGAAGGATTTGAGGGTATAGTTATTGATTGTTTTGGGGATCCGGGGGTACATGCTGCACGGGAACTTGTTGATATACCCGTTTGCGGTGGTTTTGAACCTTCTATGCAAATTGCTTTAGGACTTGGTCAAAACATTGGTGTTGTTACAGTTTTGCCCAATGTTATTCCAATGTTACACGATTTAGTTGCCAAGATGGGAATAGAAAAGCGAATAAAAGCACTACGATATGTTAACATTCCAGTATTAGATTTGGGCGATAAGAAAAAATTAGAAGATGCCTTATTCAAGGAAAGCTTAGATGCAATTCAAAAAGAAAATGTTCATGTTATTGTATTAGGTTGTACTGGCATGATGGGAGTGGCTAATAATCTAATGAACAGGTTAAAAGAAGCTGGTTATGATGTTCCAGTAATAGACCCGGCCTTTGCTGCGGTAAGAATGGTTAAAACTTATATACGCATGGGATTGAAGCATAGCCGGTTGACTTACATGACTCCTCCTGCAAAACCATATACTTGGTGGGGAAAATAGTAAAAAACTTTTGCTTATAATGGCCAGGTAAACTTTCCTTTTACATGCGTAAAAGATAAATTATATCATAAGATAAAAATATTACCAATTAGCTGGTTTTACATGTGGTTTATCGACTAAGACAAAAAAGAGAAGTACAAATGCTTTAAAAGCAGCACTAATATTTAGGTTAGTGAAATAATAACCAAACCAGCCCAAAGAGATTGCCAGAAGAGCAAATACGTAATCAAGTATTAAGTCCTATCCTATTGTCCAAGCAATAAGTTTTTTCATTAGCATATAGGTGTAGTTATAGGTAGAACCTATAATTGGAAATATGTATGCCAATTCTGCATAGAAATTGCCGCAAAAGCACAAGCTAATCTTGCCAGAATATATGAGAACACAACTGCAAGACAAAATTTTTCAGTTGTAGCAACACCAGTAATTACAAATATACCTGTACCTATAATTGTGCTTATTCCAATTACTATTAAGTCAATGGCACTTAAGACTTCTTTAATTTGGTTCTATAATAAATGTTGATGTAATCCCTAGCCACGTCAACATTTATATAGAACCGTTATTTTTATAATTTATAAACCATAATTAAAATTTTTTGCAGGAATCTCCCTATTAATAGAGAATTAAGCACTATAAACTAAAAAGATCTGACTGTGTAGATGAGAAGAGAAAGAAGAATAATAGAAGCAAAGTATATGCGACTACTTCTCATTACTAGCAGGGTGTGCACTTCGGCAAATGAAGCGAAGAATACTTCAATTTTCCACACTAAATTTTGCTCTTACTCTGCCGCGCTTGCTGCGCTATGTCCCTACCCCGATGCAGAAGTCAAGATTGTTGATGATCAAATAGAAGATATACCTTACCATGATCCTGTTAACCTCGTCGGGCTCACTGCTGAAACTCCTCATGCGCCAAGAGCTTATGAAATTGCTGAAGAGTTTCAACGCCAAGGGGTTCCCACTATCATGGGCTGAGCTCATGCAATACTTTTAGTGACTGCCGAAGGCCCTTGGTGTCAAGAACGGGTAAAAGCCCGGTGATAGTTTATCCTTGATGCCAAAAGGGCTGGAGGTGGTATAATAAGCCGAACGGTGGTGATAGAGAGAAATCAGATTCTAACCAGAGGAATTTTACACAAAAATTTGGACTTGACTAAATAGAACCTTGTTTTTTATAAAGATTTTGATGTAAATAGAGAAGGAATTTGAGAATATGTGTAGAAATTAAAAATTTAAAAGTATAAAACAGTAGCTATTGCAGAGGAAGATTGTTAAAATTTAGACATTAAATAAAGTTATCAAAAGCTAAAAATTTTAATTGGTTTTCATTACATCAAAAAAGCTGTATCCTTTCTTTCTTGGAATATAGGTGTAAAATAAGAATGTATAATTATTTATCTTAGCAGAAGGGAAGAGAACACTGATGAATTTTGTGGTGTTTGCAATTTAGATAATACCTATTTTGAGGCGAGAAGGTGAGAAAAATGGGAGAAGTTAAGTTAAGAGATGTAATTGACGTAAAAAAAGTAGAAGAAATATTACAAAATTTCTCGGATGTTACAGGACTTGGTGCCATTATCGCAACACCAGATGGAGAAAGTATTACAAAACCTAGTAATTTTACAGAACATTGTTTACTCGTAAGAGATACTTTGCATGGAAAAAAAGGATGTTTTAGATCTGATGCAGAATTAGGTAGGCTTTCTTTACAAAAAGGGGGGGTAGCTATTTCACTTTGCCATTGTGAGATAATTGACTTGGCAGCTCCATTACTGGTAGATGGGAAATGTTGGGGATATGTATTATGTGGACAAGTATTTTTATCTCCTCCTACAGAAGAAATGGTTAAAAGAGCAATAGATCGGGCAAAGAATTTCGGCATAGCTCCTGAAGTATATCTTGAAAAATTTTTAAAGATAAAAGTAGTGCCCCAAGATTACATTATAGCAGCTGGGAATATGCTCCAGATTATTGCTAGTTACTTAATAGAACTTGGCCTTAATAAACTTATGCAAGAAAAACTTCTTGAGGAAACTAAACGGAGGTCCGAATATGAAAATATTATTAAAACTTTAGAGCTAAAAACTCTTCAGTCTCAAGTAAATCCTCATTTTTTATTCAATACCCTCAATACGGCTGCTCGATTAGCCTATTTAGAAAATGCGCCACGAACAGCGGAAATTATCTATTCTCTTGCTAGTCTTCTTAGGTATTCACTTCGAAATCTAGACCAACTTGTTGCCTTAAAAGAAGAGATATCGTACTTAAAACACTACCTTCATATCCAAGAAATAAGATATAAAGACCATATAAAATCGCAAATTGATGTTCCAACTGAAATCGAAAACGTACTTCTTCCGGTCATGAGTCTACAACCCATAGTAGAAAATGCTATAATTCACGGTCTGGAAGAAAAAGAAGAAGGGGGAGTAATTAATATAAAAGCTTATCAAAAGGATGAAACAATATTCATTGAAGTAAAGGACAATGGAGTGGGAATAGATAAGAAAATGCTTGAAGTAATTAAGAATGATATCGAAAAAGGTAAAGGACATACAACGGCACTAGGCCTACAAAATGTTGATAGACGAATAAAAATGTACTTTGGAAAAGAATATGGGTTAGAAATAAGGAGCGAAAAAGGAAATGGCACTTTAGTTGTTTTAAAAATACCGATAATTAAGAAAGAGGTGGGAAAATATAATGAAATACAAAGCAATGATTTGTGATGATGAGCCTTTAGAAAGAGAAGTACTTTCTATGATTGTTGATAAAACAGGTTTGCCAATTGAAGTAATATGCGATGCCAAAAATGGAAATGATGCAATTAATAAAGCTAAAGAATTTCAACCTGATATAATCTTTATGGATGTTAAAATGCCAGGAATTGACGGAATAACTGCTGCAAAGGAGATAATAACTTTTCTTCCCAACGTGAAGTTAATAATAATAACTGCTTATGATGAATTTGAATATCTCAAAGAAGCTTTAAAATTGGGTGTTATTGAATATCTTTTAAAACCTGTAACTCCAGAAGAGGTTGAGACGGTTGCCCGAAAAGTAATAGAAATCTTTGAGAATGAAAGGTTAAATGAAAAAAGAGAAGAAGAAACAAGGAAGATTATACAAGATATGAGTAAAATTATAAAAACAGGAATATTAGCGGCAAAAATTCTGGGGTGCTTTTTTGAAGAAGAAGTATCTGATATAGAAATGAAATATTTAGGAATACAATCACTCCCCAACTCCGTATTAATAATTGTTCCAGAAATTGAAACTCAAAGCAAAAAAATAATACACAATAAATATGCTGTGTACCATACAATTGAAAAAATTACAAGAAAACATTCAGACATTTTTGTACTTGCTTTAGGAGAAAAAATAGTTATTGGATTTAATGGTAGTAAATACGATAGATATGAGCTAGCAATTAAATTGAAAGAAGAAGTGGAAACAAAGACAGGAATTATTACTACAATTGGAATAAGTGATATAGGAGAATTTAATAATTTAAAAAAGTTATTTGAAGAAACAGATGAAATGGTGAAATTAGGAAAATTTTTTCTAGGAGAAGGAAATATAATAAAGAAGGAAGATATAGAAGTATTTCTAAAGCCTCACTTTGTTTCTTTAAATACCAAAAGGAAGCAAGAAGAAATGATAGAATTTTTACAATTAGGGGATAGTCAAAAAGCGCTCCAACTTCTAAAGGAGGTTGTAGGGGAAATTCTAACAACAACTAAAAACAATTTATTGGAATGCCAAATAAATCTTATAGAGATAATGATGAGAATAGTCAAAACAATAAGTGAAGTAGGAATGCTAACTGGTGAAGAAGGCAGAGTATTTCAATTTTGCTTTAGTCATTTGCAAAAACTTATGAGGACTCAAAATTATAGAGGTATTACCTTGTGGGCTACATCATTTTTAGAAGAAATTAGCGATCTTTTTGCTGGTGCCAAAAGGAATGAGAATAATATAGTCGAACGAGTAGTAAAGTATATAAATGAGAATTTTGAAAAAGAAATAAGGTTAAAAGAACTTTCTCAAACAATATATCTTAATCCTGAATATTTTAGTAGACTTTTTAAGAAAGAGGTTGGATGCACCTATGCTGAGTATCTTACACGAATAAGAATTGAGGCAGCGAAAAAATATCTAGCTAATCCTTCGTTAACAATTTCTGAAATTGCAAGAAAGGTTGGCTATCAAGATGCTAATTATTTCAGTAAAGTATTTAAAAAAGTTGTTGGAATTTCTCCTAGTGAGTTTAGAAAATTGGCTCTTTGTCAATAGTTGGGGTGGGTATTTTTTCTGAATGCCAACCTTTAAATTTTATCACATAATATGGTAATGATTGTTAGTTATTAGTTATAATAAGAGAGAGAGAGTTAGAAGTATGAGTGGGTATTTATCCATGCTTTTCCATTCAGGCTTCATAATGATTGAAATATCTTTTGTTTACAAAAATATTTATGCCTTTTATCACTAAAAATAGCATTAAATTTGAATATCAAGCATTACAATATAATATTCTTTTTCTGAATCGATGGAAGTTTCTATAACCATATGCAATTCTCTTAATGAAAAAGTCAATATATTTTTGTACAAAAAGTGGAATATAATTTTGTTAAAAGTTTCAGAGAAAAAATAGAAAGCTTTTAAAAGATGAAAATGAAAAATTTCATATTAAAATAAATTATTTCCAAAATTTATAATTTTATCAAGATAAAAACCAGGAGTATCTTAAAAATAACCATTTTTAATGTTAATCAACAGTGCCATTTTTTAAATTAATTCGATAGAAAGGAATGTATAAAATATGAAATGGCTAATTATTTTAGGCTTTGCAATATCAGCAAGCATAGACAACTTTGGTGTAGGCCTTTCTTATGGCATACGAAATATACGAATAAGTTTTTTCTCTAATGCTATTATCGCAATAATAGCTTTTTTGTTCAGTATATCTGGGATTATCTTTGGCAAATGGTTAAATTCAGTACTGCCTGGGTCACTTTCTATTTTTGTAGGGGCTTTTTTGCTGTTTATAATCGGACTTAGAATTATTTTACTAGCCGTACCTCGCAAGTCAGTTAACAAAAAGGTAAGACAGTCAAAATATAATTCTATAAAAGACATTTTAGAAAGTCCCGAAATTGTAGATTTGGATAAATCAGGAGAAATCAGTTTGATTGAAGCAATTCTTTTAGGAATAGCCCTTTCAGCAAATGCTCTTACCAACGGTTTGGGTGCAGGCATTTTAAGCTTTTCTCCTTTTACTATATCATTAACTACATCAATTGGAAGCTTTATTTCTGTTTGGGTAGGTGTAAAATTAGGAAAAAGAGTTGCGGAAATACGGATAGGTTCTTTTACACTTAGTCAGTTTGGAACACTGATAAGTGGTATTATTTTACTATTTATAGCAATTAGTACTTTGTTTTAATTGACCATATTAAATTAACGTTATTCCATTAATATTAATAATTTTTTAATAAATGAAATAAGATGTTTTTTAGTGCTTTTTTCTTATGTCCCTTATTACAAAGGGATTTTTTTACATTTAATATATATATTTTTTCATTAAAATAATGCGAGGACGCCAATTAATAGTCAAAGAGATCTATTAGATACCAGTTATAAAGTTTCTAGTTTTTAATAAATATATAATTTTATGTATAATTTCTGTTAACGCGATGTTAAATTTCTATGCAAAAGATTAGAACTCATTCTGGTGGGATGTCAAAAAAGAACATCTAGAAGTCAAAAAAATTCTATTACAGTTATAATACTTAATTAGTAATTTTTTCTATAAAATTAATTCATCTATTTATTACAGTGGATATGTCATTTTTATTAAGAGGTAATTTTGTTATTAAAGCGAATTATAAATAAAGAAAAATAAAATATTAAAAAACAAACTATTATGGAGGTGTCTTTTAATGACAGGTGAAGCATTAGGAATGGTAGAAACAAGAGGATTAGTACCAGCAATTGAAGCTGCAGATGCGATGGTAAAGGCAGCAAACGTAAAACTAGTTGGTTATGAAAAAATAGGGTCAGGATTAGTAACTGTAATGGTAAGAGGAGATGTAGGGGCGACTAAGGCTGCTACTGACGCAGGGGCAGCAGCAGCAAGAAAAGTTGGTGAGGTTGTATCTGTCCATGTAATTCCAAGACCTCACGCAGATGTTGAGAAGATTCTTCCTAAAGCTGAAGAGTAAAAATTTTATGTGAAAGAAAGGAGGTACTAGGATAATATGGATGAACAAGTAATCAAAAAAGTAGTCGAAGATGTATTGAAAAAAGTAGGAATAGAGCAAAAAGAAGAAAATAAAGCAAATAGAGGAGAGCCAGTAATTACAAATCCAGGCTTGACTGAATTTGTAGGTACTGCACTAGGTGACACAATTGGATTGGTAATTGCAAATGTGGATGCTTCTTTGCATGAGAAAATGGGAATTGACCCAAAGTATCGTTCTATAGGAATAATTGGTGGTCGTACAGGAGCAGGACCACAAATAATGGCTGCGGATGAAGCAGTAAAAGCTACAAACACAGAAGTAGTTGCTATTGAATTGCCAAGGGATACGAAAGGTGGCGCTGGACATGGGAACCTTATCATCTTCGGTGCAGAAGAAGTCTCGGATGCAAGAAGAGCAGTAGAGGTTGCATTGAAAGAGCTGAGACGCACCTTTGGCGATGTATATGTAAACGAAGCTGGACATTTAGAATTCCAGTATACTGCAAGAGCAAGCTATGCATTGCAAAAAGCATTTGGAGCTCCGTTAGGAAAGGCATTTGGATTGATTGTGGGAGCACCAGCTGCAATTGGAGTATTATGCTGTGATACTGCTGTAAAGGCAGCAGAAGTAGAAGTTATTGGCTATGCTAGTCCAGCAAAAGGTACCAGTATGACAAATGAGGCGATATTATTTATTTCAGGAGATTCTGGAGCAGTGAGACAAGCTATTATTGCTGCAAGAGAAGTGGGATTGAAGCTTCTAAGTACACTTGGAGAGGCACCAAAATCTCTGAGTGGTGAACCTTATATTTAACTCATCCATATATCTAACTTCGCACGATAGCGAAACAAATTTGAAAGAAAAGAGGGAGTGAGAATGAGGTCTAAGCGATTTGAAGTATTAGCTAAAAGACCTGTGAATCAAGACGGTATTATAGCAGAATGGCCAGAAGTAGGCTTGATTGCTGTAAACAGCCCTAATGATCCTAAACCAAGCATTAAAATAGAAAATGGTAAAATTGTTGAAATGGATGGTAAAAAACGCGAAGAATTTGATATGATTGAGCAGTTTATCGCAGATTACGCAATCAACATAGAAATGGCTGAAAAGGCTATGGGGATGGATAGCCTAGAAATTGCAAGGATGTTGGTAGATATAAACGTTCCAAGAGAAGAAATAGTAAAGATTGTATCAGGCTTAACACCTGCAAAAGTAGTGGAAGTTGTCAACCACTTGAATGTTGTTGAGATTATGATGGCTATACAAAAGATGAGAGCAAGAAAGAGACCAGGTAACCAGGCACATGTTACAAATTTACGCGATAATCCAGTGCTTATTGCAGCAGATGCAGCAGAAGCAGCATTACGTGGATTTGATGAGCTAGAAACGACAGTAGGAATAACAAGATATGCACCTTTCAACGCCTTAGCACTACTAGTTGGTTCTCAAACAGGACGTGGTGGAGTGCTTACACAAGATGCGTTAGAGGAATCATTTGAGTTAACGATTGGTATGAGAGGCTTTACTTCCTATGCGGAAACCATTTCTGTGTATGGCACAGAGCAAGTATTCGTAGATGGCGATGATACTCCATGGTCAAAAGCATTTCTTGCTTCTGCATATGCTTCAAGAGGGTTGAAGATGAGATTCACTTCAGGAACAGGTTCTGAGTGTCAAATGGGATTCGCAGAAGGGAAATCAATGCTTTACCTTGAAGCACGCTGTGTGATGATAGCAAAAGGTGCAGGAGTTCAAGGATTACAAAATGGTTCTATAAGTTGCATTGGTGTTCCAGGTGCCGTACCAGGGGGCATTAGAGCTGTTGCTGCTGAGAACCTTATCACAATGATGGAGGATTTAGAAGTTGCATCTGGTAATGACCAGACATTCTCTCATTCTGATATCAGAAGAACGGCAAGAACATTATTGCTAATGTTGCCAGGTACCGACCTTATCTTCTCAGGATATAGTGCTGTACCAAACTATGATAATATGTTTGCAGGTTCTAATTTTGATGCAGAGGACTTTGACGATTATCTCATGTTGCAGAGAGATCTGATGGTAGAAGGTGGAGTAAGTCCTGTGACAGAAGATGAGGTTATTGCTGTAAGGAACAAGGCAGCAAGAGCTTTACAATCGGTATTCAAGAAGTTGAATCTGCCGCCTATTACAGATGAAGAAGTGGAAGCAGCAACATATGCGCATGGTTCAAAAGATATGCCTCCAAGAGATGTCAATGCAGATCTCAAAGCTGCAACAGAACTCATGGAGAAAGGGCTAACAGGTCTTGACGTTGTAAAGGCATTAGCGGAAAGTGGATTTACAGATGTAGCAGAAAATGTGTTGAACATGCTCAAACAGAGGATAGCAGGTGATTATTTGCAGACGTCAGCTGTTTTGGATAAAGACTTTAACATAGATTCGGCTGTAAATAATCCAAATGACTATAAAGGCCCTGGTACAGGCTTCAGGCTTTCAAAAGAGAGATGGGAGCGAATCAAGAATGTACCACAAGCGCTTAAGCCAGAAGATCTAGCCTGAAGAGTTTGATAAATAAAGGGGGATAGTGTAAGAATGGTTAAAACAGAATCATTGGTTGAGCAAATTGTAAAGGAAGTTTTGAAAAAGTTGGAAAATGTTGAAATTGCAGCTCCAGCGACACAATCATCAGATGATGCAAATCAAGAATGGGAAATGATAATTGAGGAGATAGGGGAAGCAAAACAAGGTGTAAATGTGGATGAGGTTGTAATAGGGGTTTCTCCTGGCTTTTATATAAAATTTAAGAAAAATATCATTGGTATACCACTGGGTAATATCCTTCGCGAAATAATATCAGGAATTACAGAACAAGGATTAAAAGCACGAATAGTAAGAGTGAAACACACAGCTGATGTTGGGTTCATTGCCCACACAGCTGCAAAACTTTCGGGGTCGGGAATTGGAATTGGTATTCAATCACGAGGTACGGTTGTTATTCATCAGAAAGACTTACAACCTTTGAACAACCTAGAACTTTTCCCACAATGTCCAGTTTTGACTCTAGAAACGTATAGAGCAATTGGAAGAAATGCTGCACTGTATGCCAAAGGCGAATCTCCTACACCAGTTCCTGTACAAAACGATCAAATGGCAAGGCCTAAATACCAGGCAATAGCTGCAGTAATGCATAATTTTGAAACCAAATATGTGCAAACTGGTGCTAAACCAGTAGAGTTAAAGGTGTCTTTTGCTAGAAAAGGGGGGAATAAGAGTGATAGATGAAAAGACCCTTGAAATAATAGTACGAGAAGTATTAACCAACTTGACAAGTGATAAAGGAACACAAAATCAGCAAAAAACGGCAAGCTCTTCTTTGCCAAAGTTAGATCCTAAGAGAGATTATCCACTTGCGAAAAATAAACCTGAATTAGCGAAAAGTATAACAGGCAAGACAATAAATGAAATAACACTTCAAGCTGTAAGAGAAGGCAAAGTATTACCAGATGATCTTAAGATTTCACCAGAAACCTTGTTAGCTCAAGCAGAAATAGCTGAAGCAGCAGGGAGAAAGCAACTAGCAAATAACTTTAGACGTGCAGCCGAGCTTACAAAAGTGCCTGACAAAAGAATTCTTGAAATTTACAATGCGCTGAGGCCTTATCGTTCTACTAAAGAAGAATTGTTAGCGATAGCTGATGAACTTGATAATGCATATGGGGCGAAGGTGTGTGCAGCCTTTGTAAGAGAAGCTGCGGAGGTGTATGAGAGACGTGGTAGGTTAAAAGGTATGGAATAACATGGGTGGAGGAGACAAATATGATCATTGCAGGTGTAGACATAGGGAATAGCACTACTGAGGTAGCGTTAGCAAAAGTGAACGGGGACGAAATAAGGTTTTTAGCGAGTGGTATTTCAAACACGACGGGTATTAAAGGAACGCCTCAAAATGTTGAAGGTGTTCGACATGCTTTAGAAGATGCTGTAAGAAAGGCCAATTTAACTATTAAAGATATAGATTTGCTGAGAATAAATGAAGCTACACCCGTTATTTCAGATATTGCGATGGAAGCTATTACTGAAACAATAATCACAGAATCTACAATGATAGGTCACAATCCCACAACTCCGGGAGGGGTGGGGCTGGGGATAGGTATTACTATCCCCATCTTTGAATTAGAAAAATGTAAACACGGGGAAGAAGTAATTGTAGTGATCCCTAAAAATGTTGATTATGAAGATGCTGCAAAGATTATAAATAATGCTTTTTCCAAAGGAGTAGAAGTAAAAGGAGCAATTGCACAAAAGGATGACGGAGTTTTAATTGCCACTAGACTTCAAAGAAGGATTCCAATTGTTGATGAAGTAAAACAAATAGAGAAAGTTCCAATAGGAATGTTAGCATGTGTGGAAGTGGCGGAACCTGGATACACAATTAAAACTCTTTCAAATCCCTATGGAATAGCATCGGTTTTTAATTTGACGGCAGAGGAAACCAAAAATATTGTACCGGTAGCAAGAGCTTTGATAGGTAACCGATCAGCAGTAGTTATAAGGACTCCAAAAGGAGAAGTTCAGGAAAGGAAAATACCGGCAGGAACCCTAATTATAAAGGGAAACAACAGAACCTTTACTGTAGACATTGAAGAAGGTGCAGAGGCAATCATGAGTGCAGTAGAAAGCACATGGCCACTTGTAGATGCGGAAGGGACTCCGGGTACTAACGTTGGAGGCTTAATTGCAAGGATAAAAGAAACCATGGCAGATGTGACAGGGCAAGACAGTTCTAATATTCAAATTCAAGATGTGCTTGCAGTAGATACCTTAGTGCGGCAAAAAGTAAAAGGCGGAATTGCAGAGGAATTTTCATCTGAAAATGCAGTGGCACTTGCTGCAATGGTAAAAAGTTCAAAATTACCAATGGAAAAGGTTGCTCAAAAAATAGAACAGGAAATTGGCATTGCTGTTGAAATAGCAGGAATTGAAGCAAATATGGCCATCATAGGTGCACTTACTACACCGGGTACAGAGTTGCCATTAGCAATACTTGATTTAGGAGGAGGTTCTACTGATGCGGCTTTAATGACTAAAAACGGGGAAGTGAAAAGCGTTCATATGGCAGGCGCAGGAGAAATGGTTAATATGTTAATAAAAACAGAACTAGGGATAGAAGATAAATATTTGGTAGAAGATATAAAGAAATATCCGGTATGTAGAGTAGAAAGCTTGTTTTCCATTCGTTTAGAAGATGGAACAGTAAGATTTTTCAAAGAACCATTAGATCCAAGAACATTTGCAAGAGTGTGCTTATTAAGAGAAGATGGGCTTTTACCATTACCACCAGAGTTGAACATGGAAAAGGTAATAAATGTCCGACGAAATGCAAAAAGAAAAGTTTTTGTTACTAACGCATTACGTGCTCTTTCAAAAGTAGCTCCTGCAGGTAATATTCGACTAATAGACTTTGTGGTAATGGTAGGAGGATCAGCATTAGATTTTGAAATCCCAGAAATGATTTCTGATACATTAGCAGGCTATGGTATTGTAGCGGGAAGGGGTAATATAAGAAATGTAGAAGGACCACGAAATGCGGTAGCAACAGGATTGGTTTTGTCGAGGTGTAAAAGGAAATGAGTAAGGATGAAATAAAAAAACCTGTAGTACTTATATATTGTGATACAATAGAAGGAACAAACATATATTTAAAGAAAATTTGCGAAGGTTTAGAAGAAGAAGGCGTACCCTTTCAAATCCAACAAGTAGAAAAGGTTGAAGATTCTGTAGAGGTTTTAGCACAAAACGCTTCAAGAAATTCTAACTTAGGAATTGGGATTGGGGTTTTGAAAAATGGAGATTGTGCATTGCTGCAGAGACGTTTACCACCCAACTTGCCTATTCAGACGCTGAGAGGAGAAAAGTACGATCCCAATTTGTATAGAAATATTGGTATAAATGCAGCTAGGTTAGCCAAAAATTTACCATTAGTTTTTGCGTAAGAAAGTGAGGTGGAGAGGTGGTATGAGTGAAGCCATAGGATTAATAGAAACAGTAGGGCTTGTTGCAGCAATTGAAGCCGCTGATGCAGCAGTTAAAGCAGCCAATGTAAAACTAATAGGTTACGAATTAGCTAGAGGTAGTGGTCTTACAACAGTAAAGATAAAAGGAGATGTCGGAGCTGTGAAAGCAGCAGTAGAAGCTGGCAAAGCAGCGGCTTTAAGGGTAGGCAAAGTTTATGCAGTTCATATAATACCTCGGCCTGATAAGCAGGTAGGATTTATTGTGGGAGAAGAAAAAAACCTTACTTTATTGATGCCAGTTATCGAGAAAGAGGAAAAAGAGAAAAACGATTCTGAGCCAAAGATAAAAGTAACAGAAGGAGAGACAATAGAGAAAAGAGAAATAGAACAGAAATTTGAGAAAGAGGATAAAAGTGAGGCTAAAGAAGAAACTGGAGAAGTAGAGGAAGAAGATGATAAGGAAGGAATGGCATATACGTGCAATCTCTGCAAAGATCCTGCATGTCCACGTAAAAAAGGTGAACCACGTACACTGTGCATTCATTACAACGAGCTAAAAATGAGGTGATATGATGGACTGCCTCAATATTGAAGAACTTACCCGGATTATAATAAAAGAAATTAGGGATTATGAAGAAAAAGAAGGAGTTAAAAGTAGAAGGAAAATAGAAGTACCAATAAATGTATCAGCAAGACATGTTCATTTAAGCGAAGAACACATGGAAGCTTTATTTGGCAAGGGTTATACTCTTACTCCCATAAGAGACTTAATGCAGCCTGGTGAATTTGCTGCAAAAGAAACGGTTATAATAGTAGGACCTAAGGGTATTTTGCCAAGCGTGAGAATTTTAGGGCCAGCACGGAAGAGAACACAGGTTGAAGTTTCCAAAACAGATTGTTATACATTGGGAATAGAAGCTCAGGTGCGAGATTCAGGGAATCATGAAGGTACTCCTGGATGTATCATTGTAGGGCCAATGGGTGCGGTTAAACTTGAAGAAGGTGTAATTGTTGCCATGAGACATGTTCATATGCCAAAAAATTTAGCAGAAAAGATAGGAATAAAAGATAAAAACTTGTTAAAGGTAGAAGTAGGTGAGGAAAGGAAATTGATATTTGAAAACGTCCTTGCACGAGTTTCAGAAAAATTCGTATTAGAAATGCACGTAGATACTGATGAAGCAAACGCAGCAGGAATTAAGAACCAAGCAAAAGGGTATATCTTACTATAAGGAGGAAAACTGATTTAAAAGGGAGCATTAAAGAGATGGATACAAAAGTTGTACCTAAAATATCTGAAAAGATATGTGAGAAATTTGCAAATATTATAAACAAAAAGCCTCAAAAAAAAGGTAAAGAATACAAGATAGGGGTTGATTTAGGAACAGCAAATGTAGTTGTAGCAGTGCTAAATGAGAATAATGAACCAGTTGCAGGGGCAATGAAGAGTGCCCAGGTTGTAAAAGATGGTGTAGTAGTAGATTTTGTGGGGGCAAAAGAGATAGTGAAGAGAATGGTAGATTTCCTGAATGAAGAGTTAGAAGGGAAACTTAGAGTTGCGGCATGTGCTATTCCTCCTGGGACAGGGGAAGGAGTGTCAAAAGCAACAAAATATGTCGTAGAAGAAGCTGGTTTAGAAGTAATAAAGGTGGTAGATGAACCAACCGCAGCTGCAAAACTGCTAGAAATTATGGATGGTATAGTGGTGGATATAGGAGGAGGCACAACAGGAATTTCTGTATTGAAGGATGGGAAGGTCGTATATGTTGCAGATGAGCCTACGGGAGGTACGCATTTTACACTTGTACTTGCGGGACATTTCAACATCAGTTTTGAAGAGGCAGAGAAAATAAAACTAGATGTCCAAAGGCAGAAATTGCTGACTCCTATTTTAAAACCATGCATGGAGAAAGTAGCTGAAATTATAAAAAGGCATACTTTTTCTTTTGACAATATAGATACTATTTATCTAGTAGGAGGAGCAAGTGCATTGCATGGTTTGAAAGAAGTAGTAGAAAATACGACAAGGAAAAAAGTGATAGTCCCTCAGTATCCTATTTTTATAACTCCATTAGGCATAGCTCTTTCCTGTGAAAAGGGGTGAATTTAAATGAGTGATATTTCAATTGAAATGATAAAAAGAATAGTAGAGGAAGTTGTAAAAAAGTTTCTTTCAAAAAAAATTCTTGTAGTTTTTACTGGTGGAAAAGTAAATTTTGATATATCGCTAGACGAGCTGAAAAAAATAAAAGAAAACAGTATGGTAGAATATACTCTTGTATTTTCTAGGGCAGCGTCGCAAATTTTTAACAAAAAAATGATCTCTGACCAGCTTGAGAGTGTGGAGGTTATTGAAGAAGGTGAAGCTATAAACGCAAGAGAATGTGTTCAAAAACATAACATGGTCATTTTTGCAACCTTGACAAGAAATACTGCTTCAAAAATATCCCATCTTATTTTAGATACCCTTCCAACTCAAATTGCAATTAATTGTGTATTATCAGACGTTCCAATAGTGGCAGTAAGGGATGCTGCAGATCTAAACGTAGAGACGTGGAGAGAGTTAGGTTTTTCGAATTTCCCACCTGCTTTAAAAAATTCTTACGACAAGATTTTCAAAGACATTGAAAGCTATGGGATAGAACTTTGTAATTCATTTGAGCTGGCAAAAAAAGTACTAGGTTATCTTAATAGTAATAGCTTTTCAATTGCAGAAAAAATAAATAAAGAAGAAAAAAGCAAAAGGGAAAATTCTTACTATAATGGAGCGAAAAATATCAGATTAGAAAAGAAAATAATAACTCGAGAAGATATAATAGGGTTAAAAGGGAAGATAGATACAATTGAGATAGCAAAAGACTCAATAATAACACCGTTGGCAATGGACTTTATCCGTGACAACCAATTAAAAGTTATAAAAACATAATCTAAAAAGTAAGTAAAAAGTAAGGCGGTGTGGGTAAAGTGCAATTAGCAAAGGTGGTAGGAAATGTAGTTGCAACAAAAAAGAATGACTTTTTAATAGGGACAAAATTATTAATAGTACAGCCTATGAAGTTTATTAACAAAGCAGATGAAAAAGAAGAAAGTAAAAATGGTGAACTATTAGTAGCAGTAGATACAGTAGGTGCTGGAATTGGGGAGACAGTTTTGATTGTAAGAGGAAGTACTGCAACGAGAGTTGCAGCGAATGAAAGTGTTCCTATAGATGCGGCTATAGTGGGAATTGTAGATAATATTGAAATAGAAGAGGCGAGCTTGAAATGAGGATATATACCAGAGTGGGGGATAAGGGAGAAACATCTCTAATTGGAGGCAGGAAGGTAGAAAAGTGTGACCAACGAGTTGAAACCTATGGGACAGTTGATGAGGCTATAAGTGCAATCTCGCTGGCAAGGTCGTGTGTAAAAAGCGAACAAGTAAGGGGCTATTTGCAAAAAATAGAAGAAGACTTGTTTATTCTTAACAGTGAACTGGCAACATTAGAGCCTGAAAAACTAGAAGTACGGCTTACTCAAGAAGAAGTTAAATGGGTGGAAAAGAAAATAGATGAAATTACTGAAAATATTAAATTGCCTAGGGATTTTATTTTACCTGGACCTTATTTGTCTTCCTCGTCTTTACATCTTGCGAGAACAGTTGTAAGAAGGGCAGAAAGGGAAGCTGTAAAACTTAAGAGGAGCCAAAATATAAGAGAAGAAATTTTAATGTATCTCAACAGATTATCTGATTTTCTATACTGTTGTGCCTTATTTGAAGAAACAGAAGAAATTATTAAACAGGCAGTAACTGAAATTTCAAAAAGTGTAAAAGAAAAGGTGAGCAATGAAATGAAAGAGGAAAAGATTCTATTTAAGATTGTGAAAGACATTATTCAGAAAGCTCAGGAAAAAGCAGAAGAAATAAGAAAACCTATGTGTATTGCAGTAGTAGATGAATATGGTTATTTAATAGCATTTGAGCGTATGGAAGGTGCCCTGCTAGGAAGTATTGAACTTGCTATTAACAAGGCAAAAACAGCAGTTTTGTTAAAGATGGAAACTTCTGAGCTGCATGAATTAGCTCAACCAAGTGGTGAATTATATGGGATAAATAATGCTAGTAGTTTAAATTTTGTAACATTTGGTGGCGGGATACCATTAAGGTGGGGAGGACGGTTAATAGGCGGGATAGGAGTTAGTGGAGGAAGTGTGGAGGAAGATATTGCTGTAGCAACTTCTTGTGTAAAAGAAATGGAGCACATTTTAGAAATTTTATATAAGTGAGGAGGTCTTGCAAAATGATTGATGAAAATTTGGTAGTTACTATTACAAAAAAAATATTAAATGAAATAAATTTAAAAGAAGCAGAAGAAAAAAAGGAAAAGGATAATCCGGATCTTGGGATTTTTAATGATGTTAACGAAGCAGTAGAATGTGCAAAAGAAGCACAGAAGAAATTTGCACTTATGGACTTGGAAAAAAGGGAAGAAATAATAGCGGCAATAAGAGAAGCGTGTGTAAACAATGCCCGACTATTAGCTGAGATAGCATGTAGTGAAACTGGGAGAGGTAGAGTAGAAGATAAGGTAGCGAAGAATATATTAGCTGCTAAGAAAACGCCTGGTACAGAAGACTTAAAACCAACAGCATGGACGGGGGATAGAGGGCTAACCTTAGTTGAAATGGCGCCAGTAGGAGTTATAGCATCTATAACTCCAGTGACTAATCCAACAGCTACCATTATTAACAATACAATTAGTATGCTTGCAGCTGGGAATGCAGTTGTGTTCAATCCTCATCCAAGTGCTAAAAAGACTTCAAACAAGGCAGTGGAAATAATAAATGAAGCAATTTTAAAAGTAGGGGCACCAAACGGATTAGTTTGCAGTATAAATAACCCCACAATACAGACGGCACAAAAATTAATGGAGCATCCTGAAGTAAATATGGTAGTTGTAACAGGAGGAAAAGCAGTCGTTCAGACAGCTTTGCGATGTGGTAAAAAGGTGATTGGCGCGGGAGCAGGTAATCCACCAGTAGTAGTTGATGAAACTGCAGATATAGTAAAGGCAGCACATGATATTGCATGTGGTGCAAGCTTTGACAACAATTTACCATGTATTGCGGAAAAGGAGATAATCGCTGTTGAGAGAATCGCTGATACGTTGCTTGAAAGAATGAAAAGAGAAGGTGCATATGTATTACACGGTAAAGATATTGACAGAATGACAGAACTAATATTCCAAGGAGGGGCTATAAATAAAGATTTAATAGGAAGAGATGCTCATTTTATCCTATCGCAGATAGGTATCGAAACAGGTAAGGACATAAGATTAGTAGTAATGCCAGTTGATGTTTCACATCCCCTTGTATACCACGAACAGCTCATGCCAGTAATCCCTTTTGTAACAGTACCTACTGTAGAAGAAGCTATAAATCTTGCTGTAAAAGCAGAAGGTGGTAATAGACATACTGCAATGATGCATTCAAAGAATGTAGAAAACATGACTGCATTTGCAAGAGCTATCCAAACTACCATCTTTGTTAAAAATGCTCCTTCATATGCGGGGATAGGGTTTGGAGGAGAAGGATATACAACATTTACCATTGCAGGACCTACGGGTGAGGGTTTGACTTCAGCAAGAACATTTACCAGACAAAGAAGATGTGTGTTAGTTGATGCTTTTAGGATAGTTTAAAGTATAGGCGAAAAATTGAGAGGGGGGAGAAAAACGGTCTCATCTTCCAACTGGTTAAGAAACTTGCAGATAAGATTGTAAAAATGATTATTTAATTCTAAAAACAACAAAAAATAAATTATCGTAGGGAGGGAGAAATAATTTATGAAAAGAGAAAATTTAAAAGGGGAGGTTTTATCAGAATTTTTAGGAACCTTGTTGTTGATTATGCTAGGTTGTGGAGTTGTGGCTAATGTTCTTTTTGCACCACGGCTAAATGGTTTTGGAATTTTCAAAACAGGTGCAGGTTACGATTGGAATGTGATAGCTTTTGGGTGGGCAATGGCAGTGACGATAGCAGTATACGTAGCAGGAGGCGTAACTGGTGCACATCTTAATCCAGCAGTAACATTAGCAGCAGTAGTAAGGAGGGGCTTTCCGCTAGGAAAAGCGATAGCATATATGATAGTTCAAGTAGCAGGAGCATTCTGCGGTGCTGGTTTAGCATATGTAATATATAGAGGCAATTTTATAAAAGATGGATATATGAATATATTCTATACAGGAGCTGCTAACGACAGCTATACACTTGCTAATTCGTTCTTAGTCGAGATGATAGCTACTGCAGTCCTGGTATTAGGAATATATGCAGTAACTGATGTACAGTATAATATAGGTATGGCAGCAAACCTTTGGCCAGTAGGAGTAGGCTTTATAATACTGATGATAGGATTATGTTTAGGTGGGCCAACTGGTTATGCGATTAATCCAGCCCGTGATTTTGGTCCAAGAGTATTTGCAGCATTAATAGGAGACAAGGCAGCATTTTCTGGAGCTTATTGGCTACTTGTTCCAATAATAGGACCATTAGTAGGTGGTGTATTGGGAGCAATTATTTATGATTACTGCATAGCTCCAAATCTGCCGAAGAAAAGAGAAGAATTAGCGGAAAAAGAAAGTGTAAATTAGAAAAAACCCAAATTTACATTTGATGGAAGATGAGACCGTTTTAAAAGGAGGATTTTTTATGCGGGCGATTGGATTGTTAGAGTTTAAAGAAATAACGAGAGGAGTATACGCAGCTGACGTGATGCTAAAAGCTACTCCTGTAGAATTACTATTAATTGATAATATATGTCCTGGAAAGCTGATTGTGTTGATTGAGGGAGAGGTAAGCGCGGTAAAAAATGCAATATCTAGAGGTAAAGAAGTGTTTAGTGAAGGAGTAATAGAAGAAGTTGTTTTAACAAATCCTCATCCGTCTTTAAGTACGGTATTCCCACGAAAAAAGCAATCAAAAAAGTTGAACTATAATTCAATAGGAATTATTGAAACATTGTCAGTTTCTTCGGCTATAAAAGCTGCAGATAAGGCAGCAAAAGGAGCAAACGTTGAGATAATTGATATTAAAATAGCAAGATTTTTAGGAGGAAAAGCTATAGTTGTTTTAGGTGGTGAAATAAGTGCAGTTAAAGTAGCAATAGATGCAGGAATAAGTGCTGTGCAAAAGGGAAAATTGGTTTCCTCAACTGTTGTTGCTAATATTAACGAAAAGTTATTAGAAATGTGGGTGTAAATAAATGATGGAAGAAAAACAGAGAATCATTCAGGAGTATGTTCCTGGCAAACAGATTACACTTGCTCATATAATTGCAAGCCCTCAAATAGAGTTGTGCGAAAAACTAGGAATAGAGAAAAAAGAAGCGATTGGAATTATGACAATTACTCCAGCGGAAGGTGCAATAATTGCAGCCGATATTGCTCTGAAAACTTCCACAGTAAAGATAGGTTTTTTAGACCGTTTTAGTGGTTCTTTGGTAATTATAGGTAATATTTCAGCAGTGGATGAAGCAATTCATCGAATAATGAATACTCTTGTGAGAGTTTTGAACTTTTCTCCGTGCCCTATAACAAAAAGTTAAAGGTAGAGAGTAATGAGTAAGAAAATAGTATTTGTAGGACCAGTAGGTGCAGGCAAATCTACATTGATAGCAAATCTTAGAAAAAGCGAAAATCATGTTTTAAAGACACAAACTATAACTTATATGGGAGAATTTGTAGATATTCCCGGTGAATATATAGAGATACGAAAATTCAATTATGCAGTTATAAATGAAATCTTAAGTGCCAAAGCAGTGGTTATTGTTCAGGATGCGACAAGCAGTAAAATGGCAGTACCACCTGGTTTTTGCAGTACATTTGAAGGCAAAAAAATCTTTGGAGTAGTAAATAAAATAGATATAAAAGGAGCTAATCCTTTAAAGGGAAAAAAGCTATTACTTGAAAGCGGAGTTAAAATGGAAAATATTATTTTCGTTTCAGCAATAACGGGTGAAGGGATGAAGAAACTGGAAGAAACAATTAACAAAATATTGAAGGAATGAATGGAGGAAGCTTTGATGAAGATATTGGTCCTTAACTGTGGAAGTTCATCTGTAAAATACCAACTAATTGAAACAGATAATGAGTTGGCATTAGCAAAAGGAATTATTGATAGAATAGGTTTGAATGACTCAACGGTAAAATATAGTTCATTAAATGGAGAATGTGCAACTACTGAGCAGATCCAAAATCATGAAGAAGCGATTCAAAAAGTTTTGCAACTTATTACAGATCAATCAATAGGAGTATTAGGCAGCTTGGATGAAATTGATGCTATTGGCCATCGCATTGCTCATGGAGGAGAATACTTTACAAAACCCACCCTTATTGATGAAACATCGAAAAGATTACTTAAAAAGTGCATAGATTTAGCCCCATTGCATAACCCTGCTAATATAAGGGGGATAGAAGCCTGTGAACACAAGATACCTGGCAAACCCAATATAGGAGTTTTTGATACCGCATTTCATCAAACTATCCCAGAATATGCATATTTATACCCTTTACCGTATGAACTGTATGAAAAACACAAGATAAGAAGATATGGATTTCATGGAACTTCGCATAAGTATGTAGCATTAAAAGCTGCAGAATACTTGAATAAAAGTAGGGATGTGCAAAATTAATTAAAATAATCACGAACAAAAACCAAAATATGTATGACATACAATATATAGTAATCAACACTGACAATCAAACATAAAGGAAGTGGTAAGGGAAAAGAAAAGGCAAAAAGAGGAGCTAAAAAAGGGCATAAATATCCTGTAGAAGTCAAATGTTCAAAAATGGCATGAA
>Ga0207429_10047_pt1 | contig 32460 bp, 53 predicted proteins | sample YelNats1bottle13_FD_187545 | JGI IMG/M metagenome (GOLD analysis project Ga0207429, IMG submission 187545) | Hot spring thermophilic microbial communities from Obsidian Pool, Yellowstone National Park, USA - site 1 bottle 13 (SPAdes) (version 2) | ecosystem: Environmental > Aquatic > Thermal... | reverse complement strand
ATGACACTTATGTATAAACTTTTATATCTTTTTAGGCCATTACAACAATTTTGTAGTAAAAAAGAAAAGCACTTAGGCAAATGAACCCTAAGTGCATCTATTTTTCAGTATTTTCTGGTGGAGCTGAATCGTATAAGTTTAAATCCACAATTTATATGTGATTTATGTCACTTTTAAAAATCAATAAAATAGCTTAAAACTATTGATACTACTGCATTTGAAGGTATTTTTATTTTTGATATTTTTAGATATTTTTTGAGGTTTAGAGAGACTTTTGGGCACCAAAATGGCACCAATATTTTTTGAGATAAAACATTCTTTTAAAATTTTTTCTACAAGTTTTATTGCAAAACCCTGTAGCCCTTGATACAAGCGGAATTAAAGAGTAAAAAATTTTTAAAAAAAATAATGATAAAAGTATTGACAAAGGTAATTACGCATGTTATAATTAAGTCAGAAGCGAGGGAAAAAATTAAAGGAGGAGATAAAAATGAGAAAAATTATTATGTCTCTCAAGCAGGCATGGGTTTATGACCCAGATTTGTATGAAAACCTAACAGCAGAAGGTTATGACGACGATGTAGACATAATCGTATACGAAGATGGCTACGTCTATCTTGAAGATGACAGCACCGATCCAGTCTCTAATTGGGAAAGCTGGGATAAGGAATGGTTTGACGAACTTTGGGAAGAAGCGGAAGAAGAAGGATACGAAAAGATAGAAGATTAACCCACAGCCGATGTGGGGATAAAAACAAAATAAGGGAGGAATAAAAATGAAGGATACTAGATTTCACACCAAGAGTGGATAGAATTGTAATGAAAGGTAGTGATGAAATTGAAAATAAAGAAACACGACGCAACCATTACAATTAAGCTACCATCCGAACTAAAGGAAAAAGCTGAGAAAAAGCTTGCTGACATGGGGTATTCCATGTCGGAATTTATTAGAGAAAAACTAAAAGAGATTGTAGAGGAGGAAATCGAAGAGGGCTAACAAGCCCTTTTATTTTTACCCCTATGATAACGTTTGTATTTGGCTTACAATGCAAGAAAATCGGACAAGCATAGAAATATATGTCCCCCTTACGAAGGCATAAAAAAAGAGGCCCCGAAGGGCCATACAAGGAAGAGGATTACTGCTGTATGCCTTTTTGTTTCAATACAAGATTCATTTCAAAAACTGCTGCTTCTATTAGTTTATCAATTTCTTCGTCTGTTAACTTATTGCCAATCACTTTCTTTAATAAATTAAACACTTCCGCTTTTTTATCGGGCCCTTTGCCTGCTCCTATTTTTTGCTCTACTGCCTGCACAAAAGTTTTTGCAATTTCGTAATATCTTTTCATTTTTTCTATACCAATTTTTGCGCTTAAATAATCAATCAAATACCCAAGAACAACTATTACAACAAGTTGTATACCTGCTGTCAGAATCGTCATTATTAAATCTCTCACTTCCATAAAAATTCCTCCTTATTATTTCCCAAACAGTTTCAACAATCTTGAAATTATTACTGCTACTTCTGCTCTTGTAATCGGCTTGTCAGGCATAAAATTCCCTTGCTCGTCACCTCTAATAAGTCCCAATTGTGCCAAATGCTCTATATCTGCTTGTGCCCAATGTCCTTGTATATCCTTAAACATAGACAAAACCTCCTTCATTAATACTTTTTGCACTATTTCTTGAAAAGGATAATTTATCCCTGGGCATGAGGTTGCCATAAGGTCTCTATGCCCTACAATTTTTGCGTTAGGGTATATTTGTCTTAATTCTTGTAATAAAGCAATTATAGATTGCTTTTGAGGCTCTGGCATAATTTCTTTCATGTAGTCTCCTTCTGCACATATACCCAAACTGTTATAATTATATCCTTGTACATGAGCACCAATAGTGTCACGTGGACGACCACGATAGATACTACCATCCTTACGTACGTAGTAGTGGTATCCTATACCAGCCCACCCGTTTTCAAGGTGCCACTGGTGTATATCCTGCACAGTAGCCTGACTGGCCTCTGCATGGTGAAGTACGATATAGTCCGTCCTCCCTCTTGGCTGTAGTACCTCTCTAAATTTGAGGCCTACATCAATCACATTGACACCCACAATATCACCTCCTAAATAGTTGGCTTTTCTGATGAATTAGATAAATTAGCAGTAACTTGCTCTTCTGGTGCAATGTCAGAAGTAGGATTTACCGGTGGCTGATAGGGTTGATAATAGCCTCCATAATACTCATATGGCGATTGGTATGGTGGTATTTGCCCCCTTCTCCCCAAAACCGGCCACCCTATACGTTCTATGGCCTGCTTAGCAATAGCTGCAAGGATTGGATAGCTGAGCACTGAGAAAAAGTCCACTTGATTAGCCGATAAGTCTTTAGCTAAAGCAAGTTTTACGCCCACAAATAAATAAAGCGGCAGCACCGCCAAGATGGTAAGCTCCGCCGTAGTTAGTCCGTCAGAGTCGTTCCAGAAACCTTTCATGACAATCATCCCCTAAAATACATTAGAACTGCTATTAGAGCAGGAATGCCAACACCTACTACCCACATAAGCGTATTCAATCTTGTCTCTGTCTGTGTGATTTTTTCTCGCAATCCATTGTACTCTCTTATAAGTGTTTTTGTCTCTCGCATTTCTGCTGTCAAGTCCGCAATTTCTTTTTTTAAGTCCTCAATCATGTTGTACAACTCTCTATTTGAAAAGAATTCCTCTGGCATTTACATCCTTCCCTTCTGTCAAAAATAAAAAGCAGGCGTAAACCTGCTTTATGGCTGTGTTAATGCTTGTAATATTTCTTGTTTCTCTTCTTCGGTCAGTGCTGGATAATCCATTAGAATTTCCTCTGCTGTTTTGTTTTCTGTCTCCATGCGATATTTTATTACACGTATGAAAATATTTTTCTTCCAAGTTGGCATAGGCATTATACACCACCTCCAAGAATGGCAGCTATTGCTATTTCAAGGTCAGCAATGCGTTGTTCAAGTGGATTTGGTTCAAGTGGTGGAAGTGGTTCTTCTACTTTTGTAAATGTACCTGTTTCAGGGTCATATATACTTCGAATTTTTTATATCTGCTGCAAGAGCATACCTCTCGGACTTCGGAAATTGCTTTAAGCATGTATTACCGTAAAGTATCATATCATAAGTTTTCTGGAGAATTTTAAAATCTTGCTGCATTCTCATCTTCCTTTGTAAAAGTATTTTGAAAGGCCTGCTATCGCAGGCCTATTCAGATTACAGTTATTCAGATTACAGACTTACAAAAGCGGAGCGGAACCCGATGTAGCTGTTCGAGTTCGACCGAGCATTGTTCAGGCTCAGAGCAAACACCCCGGCGAGGGACCCAAAGATCCAGCTGCCGCCCCGGATCGGGAGCCTTTCGCCATAGTTGCGAACATATATATTGTCTCCACCATGGTTTGTATCAAGTGGAAACAGGCCAAGAGCTTTCAGAATTATCGGTACTGTTATTCCAGACGCTGCGGACAAATTTTCAAAATTAATCGCAGAATGTCCATAGTCAACCTGTCCGCCAGGTGTATACATTTTGTTGTTTACGGTTGTGTTTATTTGTGGATCACCGCCTACATCGTTACTTGTAGTTGTTGCATTACCGGCTGTGGTATTATCAAACTTTAATGTACCTGCTGTACCAGGAGAGACAATGCTTCCATCTTGAAGTACAGCCTTCCAAAGCGTGCTCGCCGCTGACTGGTCCACTGACTGTGCAGCATTGTTATCAGGTATTATCTGTATCTCGCCTTCGCTTAGTCTCAAACCTCCAACCCATTCCCAGACATTGCCGTTTAAATCAAATATGCCATTATTGGTGCCATCATGCGCCCAACTTGCAGGGCCACTACCTGTTGCAACTCTGCCTGTCTTACCTGCTCCACTATCGAAATATGTCTGTACACCTTTTTCATAAGGTGCGGAAATATCTGAACCATAGTTATTGTTACCACGTGGCATAAAATTGTTTTTCTTACACCACAACGCGATAGCTGCCCATTCGGCATTGGTCATAAGATGCCAACCGACGCCTTTCGCTTCGCAATAACTTTTTGCTTGGTCAAAGGTTACATATACCGCCGGATCTTTAAAAGGCAGACTGTACGCTCTACCATTTACCACAATATTCTGGTACTTGCTTATATAGATTGCGTCTTTTTCTACTGCGTTCACTATAAATGCATAATGCGTATTTTGTGGTCCACCATCTATGACGTCACTTATTTTGAATTTTGGTACCACCACCATTATTGATGGCATACCCAAATCATCGAATAAAACCGTATTTTTGCCACCACTTAAAGATTCAACGGCTAATTTTAAATCATCAAAGTTCGCCATTAGTTATTACCTCCTATTGCCCATAATGTTAGTGTTACTCTATCCATGCTAAATGGTACCGGTGTTCTTACTGTTTCCTCGCCAACAATTTCCTCGCTATAAAGCCGTTCGGATATATCTATCTGCGCCACATAATAGTCTGATAAGCCCATGACCAGTATTCCGTCTCTATTCTCGCAGATATCCAAATGTACGGGATAATCTCTTTCGTATTTGCTCAAATCGAGAGTCATCTCATCCCGAAATGTTATTTTTGTACCTTCAACTCTATACTCTATTTTAGGACCTGTGTTTTTCTCGATTACATTCATCTTTGTTCACGCTCCATTCTTTTTAAAAATTCGGTGGTTATTCTTGCTGTCGCTTCGGCGTATTCCCTTGTCTCCTTATTTGCTGTCTTTGGATTATGACCGAAATCCCGAAGTATCCTGTTCTCGCGTGCTTTTTGCTCATCAGTCTTGATTATGATGTTCATTGATACATACCTCCTATCACCCAGATTTTAAGCATTACAGAAGTCGCACTGCCGTCATAGCCCATCTTAAATCCATTCAGTGCCTTATCTTTGATAACAATACTACCAACAAACCCGCCTGTAACGCTTTGCACTTCAACAAAAATCCTGTAGTTTAATGTATCTCTGTTTTTTGACAGGCTAACGGTTGTCAGAGAATTGTTGAACGGATAGCTAAGTGTGTTTGTAAGCGTTATCGTTTGTACTTCGCCTTCTTGGTCAGCAAGGAGCCTTTTATGCTGCATTACCTGTTGCATGAGCACAGCGCTTATTTCGTGTATTTCCCATGTATTATCTTCTATACGGTTCAAATTGCGTGCCGATAAGGGCGTCCCCTGTTGCACTATATTGCCTAGTTCATCGACAACGTGGTCGACCCAAATTAATCGTTCCAAACTACTTCACCTCCATGTACCAGTAGATTAACAATGATTGATATTGATTTTTCTCTTTATTGTAGTCAACACTTGCTACCTCACGTCCATCTTTTGTAAATATTTTTAATTGTGTTATAAGCGTATTGGCTTCTGTTTCATCAAAATAAACAATAATTTTATATTTTGTAGATGTTACGCTTTCAATTTGTGTAATTTGTTTTGTGTAAAAAAGGCCAGATGCATTGTATACTCTAATTTCACCTACCTGGTCTTTCAAAACGCTAGTTACACTCGATAGATTAATCATGCATACATCACCTCACTTATATAAACAGTGCCACACCGGACAAAGTTCTTGAGATAAAGCTTAACATTATCTTCAATGTCAATCATGTCCGTAAAGCTGCTATAGAGCCTGTTCATCTTTAGCCCACCTGCATATAAGTCACCTGTTCTTGGCAAATCATTTGAATAAAATACCGCAATATCACTTATATCCAGAATTTCGTAAATATTTTGTTGTTTCCTCGTCAAACTGCCAGCCAAAACTACTCCGCATCTGTCAAAATCTTTTCTATATGTGTTAATGGTATCAATTAGACCCAAAGCATCGTTTATATTGTTGATGGTTTCTACTGGGCCATCTTGTTTGTTGTTTTCTTCAAGCTCTCGAATTCTTTGTATCAAAGATTTAAGCAGATCCGCATCCGTGAGCGTTTCTTCGATGTTGAGTTTTATATTCTGGACCCTTGTCCCCGAATACTGCACGCTTGTAATTTTTAAGTAATCATCTATTTTAAGTTTTGGTAGTGTTATCCTCACAAGTTCTCCAGGCTCATAATAGCCAAAGAGAGGCTCTATACTCCCTGAATAGATCGGTTTTTTGTACTTGGCCAGATAATTGTTTGCTTCCTGTTTTATCCCTTCTTCATCAGTAGCATTTGGTTTGTATAACCTGTCTATAATCCCATACTCGGCCTGTGCATCCAGGTCTTCTATGATGAAAAGTACCGGATACTCATACCGGTATATGACTTTTAGGATGTCCCCGCTAGCAAGTGGTTGGTCGCTTTCAATAGTATAGTTCGAGGAATCGTACAAAAAGTGTATATCTTCGCTGCAGTTATCAATGTTTTTTATCCCCAAATTAACTGGCTGGCCGTTGAGAAATAACTGAATACTTCCACTTGATGATACTCTAATGTTCCTCCTTGGTATCTGGAATACCTTGTTTTCGCCATCCCCATAAAATACAGTTGTTTGATCATCGGATAATCTTGTCGCACCCTCTACCCTCAAGCGGGTCACTAATTTGCTTATATCCTGCTTGAAATCGAATGTAGGTTTGCAGTTTTTTATTGTAAGCACGTTAGGGTTTATTCTTGTTTGTGGGTTCCAAAACTGAAAAACCAAATCCTTGTCTATTTTAAAGTTCCAGCCTACCACATTAGCAAGCTGCTCCATGCAGTCGTAAAGATACTTGTTTTTGAACTTGATTGAAATAACTATATCGCAAGTTTCAATGTTTCTTGCGAATTCAGGCAAATATTTATCAAGCAGGTCGTTAACGATATAATTAATACTCTTGTTTTCATATGCTTCGTTGACTAATATATCCTGCATCTTTACAGTATAATCAACGCCGCTAAAATCATATTGATACACCTTGTTTGAATAGCGAATGGGTGGACTATCGATAAAGCCGGTTATAAGGTGGTAGATATCGTTCTCCAGGCCCTGAAATATTTTTACCATAGTTTTTCTTGGTGGAAATCTATTTATTAGATTGTTCGATAAACTCCTTATTGTAAAGGAGAATGTGCTATTTTTTTCTTTTAAGTCCACCTGCAAACTTTCAAGCTCATGTTGCTCATTCGCGCCATCGCCTGCAACAAGAACATCATCACCATTTGAAATTTCAACTCTCGTTACCCACTTCATAGCCCACCACCTAATTGATAACGTAATTCTCGCACAATCCTATCTGCTGAATTTGTATAAACGTTAATTATTACCTCTTTTTTGCCAGCATCGCTAAGCAAGTCTTTTAGCTTCTCGATAGGCACGACAGCTTCAGGCCCTGCTTCACCAACACCGATTACTGCAGGACTGTTGAATATACCACCTGTTGCATACCAATTTATGCCAAAGTCGGGTATATCTACTTTTAATTTGCCAACACCTACACTCCGCCAGTTTACACTGACATGTGGCAGAGGTATGTGAATGTTTCGAAACGGTCCCAGTATAGCTTCCTTGATGCTATTAAAAATGTTGCTTGCTGCATTTTTAAGATTGTTCCAAGCTGATACTGCAGCATTGTGTATGCTATTCCAAATGCTACTTAGCCCACTTTTAATACCGTTGCCTACGCTCAATGCTGTATTTTTTACACTATTTATAGCGTTTGAAACTGTATTTTTTATACCTTCCCAAACTGTGCTTGTTACGTTTTTTATTCCGTTCCATACACTACTGATTATGTCTTTTATAACATTCATTACAGCACTAATCTGTGCTTTTAGTAAGTTTAGCGCTGCTATAATTATATTTTTTATGCCTTCCCATATTGTGTTTGTCAGTTGCTTTATACCTGCCCACGCACCTTGCCAGTCGCCTTTTATTATTGCTGTAATTGTTCTAATCAACGCTGAAATGATATTAAGCACAGTTGTAATTGTAGTCTGAACAACGTTAAATGCCGCTTTTACAACATTCATAATGTCGTCGCCCCATTTATTCCATACAGCACTGACAAGCTGTATAAATGTTTGTATGATTACTTTGAGCTGCTCTGTAACTGTGCTAATAAGCTGCCTGACTTGATTCCACACTTCATTACATTTGTTTCTAAAATCTTCGTTGTGCTTATATAAGCTAATAAATATTGCAATAAGCCCAGTTATTGCTGCTATTGCTACTCCAACAGGACCAGTGAGCGCTGACAATGCAGCACCAACCGCACCGCTTGCACCGCCTGCTGCTGCCATTGCACCGCTCAATGTGCTAAACGCTGTGCTGATTGTGCCAACCGCCGTGATGAGTTTGCCTATAACTAACACGACAGGCCCAATAGCTGCAGCTATTGCAACAAGTTGTATTATCATCTGTTGCTGTGCAGGAGTAAGCGAATTAAATCTCTCTGCAAGCATACTAAGTATATCAGCCAATTTTTGCACCATTGGGGCTAATGCATCTCCGAATTGTATAGCACTATTTTTAAGCTCATTTAATGCCTTATTTAGTTTTGCTCCTGTCGTATTTGTTACTTGTTCAAATGCTTTATCAGTCGTCCCTGCAGCGTTTGCCATCATTCCCAATGCAGTACTAAAATCTTGAGCTCCTTTGCCAGCAAGCACTGTTACTGCGTTCAATGCTTCGACACTACCAAATAATTTAGCCATCATCTCAGCGTTACCATGTGTTTTTTCACGCACTTCTTCTAAGAATTTAGCCCAGCCAACACTTTGTAGATGTGCTGCATTAAAGCTAAGCCCTAATTGTTCAGCAAGTTTCGCTGCTTCAGAGCTGGGCTTCATGATGTTTGAAAATGCTGCCTTAAGTCCCGTTACTGCCTCGCTTGTCTGTATACCATTTTTAGTCAATACAGCTAAGCTTGCAAACAATTCTTTAGTAGACACGTTCAATGCAGACGCAATAGGAATAACATTACCAATACTGCGTGCCATTTCTCCGAACGTTGTCTTACCGTAATTCTGCGCAACCATCATCTCGTCTGTAATGCGCTTAGCTTCGCTCGCTTTTAATCCATATGCGTTTAACACAGTTGATAATGCATCTACTGCTGTTGTAGTGTCTGTAAAGCCACCTTTTGCAGCCTTTACTGCTGCATCTAAGAATTTAACGCTGTTAGCTGTATCTACGCCCGCCGAAATAGCTTGATATTCTGCTTCTGTTAGTTCATTTACGCTTATTCCTGTCTGATTACTCAACTCTAATAAGCCTTTGCGCAAACTATCCAAAGATACTTTGCTTGTATCCGCTATCGTTGCAACCTTTGCCATGCCGTTTTCAAAGTCAATACTAAACTTAACCGCTGCAGTCCCTGCAGCCAAAATCGGTGCTGTTACTTTTTTTGTTAAACTTTCACCGACATCACTAACTTTTTTGCCAACATCTTTTAACTTTTCGCCAGCTTCTTTTGCGCTTTGTGATAGCTTATACCAAACAGAGCTTTGCTTTTCAAGCTCTGTAGTTGTCTTCTTTAGCTCGTTCTCCATGTTTGCAAGTTCAGCTTGTGCTTTGTTAAGCTTAATTGCTAAATCCTGTGTCGCTTTTGCATCTGCGCCTTTCGTTTCGACACTACGTTGATAAGCTTGTTCCAATGCCGCTACCTTTTGTTTCTGTATTTCTATCTGTTTAGAAAGAGAATCTGCTTTGAGTTTTAGAGCATCTGTGCTGTTCCCAAAGTCGCCCAGCTTTGCTGTAGCAGCTTGAAATTCACTTTGAACAAGCTTCATCTGCCTATTAAGTTGTGATATGCCGTTCTGAAAACCTGTGCTGTCAAGATTTACTACTACATTCAGTTTGCCGATTTCTTCATTTGCCATACTCTCACCTGCCTTTCGTCATAGGAAAGGTATCTGATCTATGAATACTTCTTGTTCTTCGTTGCTGTCTTCTATGCCCTGCACTTTTTTATACACGTTAAACAATGCAATAATTTTCCGTGGAGTGCTATTCCAAAACTCCTCTTCAGACAGTCCTAAAATATTACGTCCAAGGTAATAAATCCAAGCCCAATCCCAGCCTCGATGCTGGCTGGGTTCATTTAGTTTTTTTCGGTCTGTTCCCCCGCTTGCGGTAAAGCTTCACTAATTGCTTTTGATATAGCGCCAACCACTTCATTTATATTGCTCATATCAATCATGCTGCCGACTTGCTCTATCGTGAGTGTTTTATCCTCATGAATAAGTCCTGCCCAGAGCAATGCCCTAATAGCTTTTATTGAGCCTTTTTGCATTGCTTCAAACGCATTGTTTATATCACCGTAAATGTCCTCAAGTTCAGCAAAAGCATTTAAATCAAATTTAAGATGTCTTTCTTTGTCAAGTTGTATTGGTATTAGTTTTGTTCTTATATCTCTAACATTGCCCATCTATGTTACACTCCCTTCTAAATATGTAAAAAGGCACAGGATTAAGCTCCTGTGCCAGCGTTAATCTTTGTTGCTGTAAACCAGTCTGTTGCTGTGAAGCCTTGCTCGTCTTCGTCGCCAACAAGCTTCCATTTGCCGTCATAAATGCGACATACAAAAGTCCCCTTGAGTTTCGCTGTCTGGAATTTCACTTTATCCTCTTTAGTCTGGCTCTCATCATCGGGTATCTCAAATTTACCCTTAAGTAGCCAATAGTGACGGTACTTGCCATTGCTTTTCAACGCCCTAAACCCTACTGCTACATAAGGTGCTTGGTCTGTGCTTTTTGCCTCTAAAACACCATTATTTACCGTGTGTCCCAATAGAGCTGCTTGAACTGTCAAAGGCAAATCTGCCATTTCAAGCTCAAGCGTTATTTCTCCTAAACTTGACGCAGTCTCAAAAGCTCCATCATCAGCATAAAGCGTTACACTGTCTGTTTTTGCTGAAATCTTAGCTGATATAGCTCCTGCAATTTGAACAGGAGTTTGATATGTCACACCTGTTGCATCGTCTTTAGTAAGCAATGCATAGTAAACATCTTTAAGCCCTATCTTAACGCTGTTAGCCATTATTTCTTACACCTCCAGATAATAAAATCTCAAAACCTTGTGATACACTTTCACGTCTTCCTCGTACAAATCATACGCACTCAAAAAAGAAAAGCCAGCTTGTTTCATAGCCAACTTGACTTGTTCGACTACGCTTGAGTAATTCCCCTTGCTCCAAACGTCAACCTGCACATAATACCCTGTTCCTTGTTGAATATCATCACTGTATAATTCGCCTGTTTCTAAGTAGCAAAAGAAAGTGATATATGTGTCCGCGGTCCCTGAATAAGTTTGGAATGATACGGGGACGTTTATATTCTTCAAAGCATTTATTACAAGCTGGTTTATATTCATCACAATCCCAGCCCTTCTCTAAGCTTTTGGGCTATAATCTCTTGCACCTGCTCTTTGCTTTTTTCATACGCTCTGCTCATAAACGGATTAGCTCTCATCTTCACAGTGCCAAATTCAATAAATTTCGCTCTCCAATTTGTGTCCTTATCGGGCCCAACTTCTACGTATTTTTGCCCTTGCTTTATTTTGATATTTGACACCTCTATACTGTCCCGCAACTCTCCTGTCCTAACCGGTGCTTCTTTTTTCATCTCTTCAGCAAGATACGTACCAGCTTCACGCAACGCCTCATTTTCTATCCTACTACCTTTCTGGCCAAGTGCTTCCACAGTTTTTATTAGTTCGTCCATGCCCTCAAACTTAACTTCAACCGGCATTGTGGGCCACCGCCTTTATCTCAAGGTACTCGTTGCGGTATTTAATATTGTCTATTGCCGTAATTTCGTATATCTGGCCACAAAATACTATCCGCATAGTTTGGTCTATGTCTGGCCGGTAGCGAATCGTAAACTTAACCGTATTTTCTGCCTGTACTGCTGCCGCCTCCCAGTATTCCCTACCGTGCAAATTCTCAACCGCTGCCCAAACTGTTGCTACATCCTGCCATTGTTGGGTAGTAAAGCCGTCAGCATCCGTTACGTCTACTTTCTTTTGAAGCGTTATTCTATGTCGCATATCACCAATGCTAATCATATGCTATCACCACTTAAGCTAAGCTGCGTCAATATTATTGTTACAATATCACGTATTTTTTCGCTTGCTTTGTCCGTTGTTAGTTCTCGTTTTTCATACAAATCCGCTATAAGCAATAAGCAGACTGTTTTTGCAAGTGCATTTGTGCTGTCAAAAGCCTTACCTGTCGTATTAGTTACAAATTGCTCCGCTGCCGCTATAAGCCCTTGTATATATGTGTCATCATCATTTGTATCTATCCTAAGATGCTGTTTTGCCTCATCAAGTGTAACAATCATCACATCACCACCTTAATTAAGAGAGCGGGCATTAAGCCCGCCCCATTACTAAGCTGTAGCCTCAGCCATCTTAATAAATGCATCTGTCAAAGCAATATCACAGTCAAATATTGCTGTTCCTCTAAAGTCTATTGCATTCGCCAAGAATCCGCTTTGAGTGCTGGACTCTACAGTAACATCTTGAGATAAGTTGCCAACTACCTTCTTAAAATCACCAAAGTACATTGTCTTGTCTGTTACCTTATCGCTAACCAGCACAGGGAAGCCCATAATTCTAAACTGTATGCCGTTAGCAAAATCTTTTACCAAAATAGGCTGTTTCATATCGTCTTTGATTTTAGCTAAATAGCCATACAAAAATTTGCTGTTGCAGAGGAATTTTGCGTTTGCGTGGTATCTTCTTGGCAACATAGCAATCATGTCCATTACATTATCAAAAGTAGGCAACCCGCCTTTTGTGAATTCAACAAGATTAGTTCCTGCTGCCCAAGTTGCAGCATACTCAATGCCTTTCGGCTCGGATACACCATTGCCGTTGATAATGTCGTTCTCAATAGCCACCGCAATGTCCTCAGCAAGCATATCAACAAGCCAATTTTCAAATGAGTTGATAGACATTGTAGCTACAGACTTGCTAATTCTGATAACCTTCATGTATTCATAACCTGCAAGTTCAACATAAGCAAGATTGTCGCCAGCAGGGTTGACTGTTGCATTTTCAGTATGCAAAGTAGCTGCATCTCTTACATTTTCAACCGCAAATCTTACATTGCCAGCCACTCTCAAAAGTGTAATTTCATTAAGCATTGGCGCAATAGCAACCATCTTGTTAAAGAGCATGTTAGCTGTTTGAGTTGGTATAACTGCTCCTGCACTATCTGCTGCGGTTGTATATGCCCTCTCTTCAATTTCTGTGAGTGGTTTGCCTAAAAGTTTTTTGAAAAATGCAGTTCTGTATTCTGGTGTTTCAAGTATATTCTCTCTTGTGAAGTCCATCTTTCTTTCCTCCTTCTCGATTATCTTTACTTCTTCTTTGCCCGCTGCTATACCAGCAGCAATAGACATTCTCTTTTCGATGTCATTCTTTTCAGCTTCAAGACTTCTAAGTTCAGCTTCAAGCGCATCTAAATCAAGCTCTTTTGTTTCGTCTTCAAGTAACTGCCTTATCTCAAGCTTACGCTGTTCAATCTCTTGTAATCTCTTTTCAAAGTTCATACCAAATACCTCCTCATTTTTTTAGAATGTGTATGTCAGTAAATACAACCTCTTCCGCTTTTCAGCACTCTCCAGTGCCTTCCAAGAACTCTCCAGCTCTTGGAATGTACGGGCGTAAATAGAGGTTGTATCATAAGCGGGAAGGTCTACTGCACTAACATCATAGATTTTCTCAATGTCAAGAATTGTTCTTGTCCTTGTTTCTTTGTTGTAATCATCTTTACGCACAGTAAAAGCAAAACTCATTTTATCAATGTCGCCTCGTTTGATAAGCTCATATAAGTCTCTTCCTGCTGTTGTGTTTGCAAGCTTTGCTCTGATTTTTAGCCCCTTCTCGTCTTTAATAAGCTGCAAAGTCTTATTTCTTGTTCGGGCCATAATCATAACGTGGTCACTATGGTTATATTTCAAAGGCACATCTGACATATCAGTTTTGTCTAAAGCTGTAGGTGCTATAATCTCTCTATATTCAACGCCGTTCAAGGTGAATATTGCTGGTTCATTGAATCTAATAGCATATCCCTCTACAATCATCTCTGCCTGCTCTTCTTCAACAGGTTCAAGCACTGCTGAAATGTCAAGCATTCTAATTTCTCTTGGTCTGATAAATGACTTAAGTTCAGCTGGTTCAATCTTTGCATCTTTCAAATGAGCTGCTAAGTGTTCATATACCCCTTTCCTATCTCGTTCGGGTATGTCGGCTCCTCCCATAGCACCATTTAAGACTGCTATACCTGTAATACAACCCCTTATATTTGCAGGGCCAATATTGCCGTCAGCGTCCACTTCATGGTGTGGGAATTTGTAAGCTGATTTTGTCTCAGGGTTTGCGTCTGGGTCTTGCCATGCATACATCTTCTTGTAGTAGCTTTCTTTTTCTCCTGTCTTTAACCTCTTTTCGTTCTTTGCAGCATCCCACGGCTTGTCAACCGTGTCAGTATGATGGACTGGTATCGCTGACATCTTGATTTTCACCTCCTTGATTATCTCCGCTTTCAGCTTGTTGAGTATCGTCGCCAAGCTGGTAAACGTCTTGATATTGTGCATTAACAAAGTTAAGGCTTACAAGACGCTTATCCCCGCCCTCAACGGGTGCAAGGTTCAATATCTCTCTTGTCTCATTGATAGTTAAAATTCCTAATGGCATTAACGTTGCTATCATGTTTGTTTTTGTTTTATTACTTGCATACTGTAATCTGTTGCTTTCAAAGATTATCTCATTGCCATACCCTATTTCTCTGTCTGTGAATATCTTCGATGTAAACTCAAGCGACATTTGAATAGCTAAAGGCTCAATCGTGCTCTCATAAAAAGCATTCCATTCATCTTCGGTATATTTACTCTGGATAATCGCCTCGCTCACTCCGAAATAGCTGTAAACTGTCTGCTTGATATGTTCCATCGTGTCTTTGTCGATAATCTTCGGATCATTGTTCAGCGGTATATAATCTGCCTTTGCATCGAGAGCAGCAACACCGCCGTTGTTTGTGATGTCCATATATTCGCTAACAAATCTATCACGTTCTCTTTTGATGTCATCAGGCTTGAGCATTGCCTGACTAAATTTTAAAAGTCCTCGCAAATTTGCTGAGGACTTCACAGCATTTATAATTCCTTGATTAGTTGTGTTGATTAACTCTAATGTTGGCAGCAAAGCTTCTTCGTTGCCTTCACCGTAAAAATCATGCTTATAAAAGTGCCTCCTCAAGTGAATTAGGCTTGAATAAGGCAATACAACCTTATCGCCACCCAAAAAGCTAAATCTTACAAACACCTCACCATGGCTTTCAAGTAACTCTACATTGCTAAAGTTCACCGGATAAAATGCTCTAATGTTGCCGTCCTTGTCTGTATCAATATAAACAAAGCTGTTGTTTTTCATGTATAGCTGCGTGATAATCCTGTAGTAAAACGTATAAGCGTCCATGTAAGGGTTAGGCCGAATGCTTAACAATCGCTGAATATTCGAATCAACTAAAAATATCTGGCCGTCTACTCTGCGAATGTGTTTCGGTTTTAACTTTGCAGCATTTCTCGCTATAGCATCTACAGCAGCACGTACAACATCCGATGAATAGGCCTCATCACCAAACGGTAAAAAGGTTGGCACAAAAGAGTTAAGCAGTTTCAAATATGTTGCATCGACTTGTTTTGGCCGTGGCCCGAATATCATCTCAAATAAACTTCGCTTCTGTTTCATTTATTCACCACCTTTCAAATAAGGGCCAAGTAATCATTAAGCTTTTGCTGTAATACCACGTAAGCTATCAACAACGATACCATCCCGTCTATTCTTTGCCTCTGGTTTTGGCCTTTAACTGGCCTTATGTTGCCGTTCTCGTCCATCTTTACCGATGTATTAGTCAAACACCATTTCAACACGGGATTATTCCCATAATTGATTAGCTTTGCTTTTAAATCTGCTTCAAGCTCTTTCATCGGCTGGCTTAGTGTTTTATAACCCTGTCTAACCTCTATCATTTCAAAACCTGCTTCTTTCATCTCCTTAATGAAGTAGGCCGAACCCCAAGGGTCAAAACCTATCCACAAAGGCCTTATACCATATTCCCTGAACATTTTTATAAACCATTCTGTAACTATGTGATAGTCAACTTTGTTGCCTGGTGTAGCTATGACAAGCCCCCTGTCTATCCATTTATCATACGGTATCTTATCTTCTTCAACTTTCTTTTGCACCAGCTCCTCTGGTATAAAATATTGCTGCAATACATATTTTTTAGGGTTATTAGGCTTCATGAAAATCAACGTTGCACAAGTTAAGTCAGTAGTGCTTGATAGGTCCACACCACCAATTGCATATGAATCTCTGAACTCCTCTATACTGAATGTCTCCTCGTTATTTATCTCCTCAAATGTTAGCCACGCTCCAGCTGTTGTTTCTCTTACGTTAAAATCCTTCGTCAAAACAGTTGGTAAAAAATTAGGTTCATTCTTTGCTCTCTCGACATTTGCAGCAAGTTCATCATAATTCTTAATAGTTCCCAATCCGGGATTTGCTTTTTCCCAAGCTCTGAAATCAGTCCATTCGCTTCTATCATCAAGTTCATATATGAAAGCTAAAAATCTCTCGTCTTCTATCACACCATCTAAAACTTTGCAAGCATAAGTGTAAATATCATCAAATATACACTCCCTAACAAAACCCGCTGTCGTTATCATGAAAAGAATCGGCTGCTCTCTTGCAGCCATGGATTGCTTCATAACATCATACAAGTTTCTATCCTTGATTGCGTGCAACTCATCCATGATTACGCAATGCGAATTCAATCCATCCAAACTGTTGCTTTCACTCGCAAGTGGCTCAAACTTGCCAAAAGTAACAGGAAAGTATAAATCTGTTTTACGTTTCTTTAAGTATTTTCTAAGTGCTGGGCTTTGACTTACCATATTGCAGGCTTCGGTAAAAACTATACGTGCCTGGTCCCTTTTCGTTGCGCACGTAAATACCTCAGCGCCACCTTCACCATCACCAACAAGCATATACAAGCCTAATGCGCTCATCAGTGTTGATTTACCATTTTTTCGCCCAAGCAAGATAAATACTTCTCTACAACGCCTCATTCCTGTTTCTTTATGCACAAAGCCGTATATAGCTTGTATCATTGCTTTTTGAAATAACTCAAGTTTGACTGGTTGCCCAGCCCACTTGCTTTTACTATGCTTACAAAAGCGTTCTATAAACTCGATAGGTTGATTTGCTTTTTCTAAATTAAAAACCCACGGGTCTCGTGGGTTCTTTAACTCATCTACAAGCTTTTTGTATTGTTGCTTTAACCTTTTACATGCTGCAATCTCGCCTCTTTCTATCTTTTCCCAGTATTCCAGAATGTAGTTCTCCATTATCTTCCCGCCTTTTTCACAAACGCCATCAGTTCATCTTCTGCTTGTTTACTCTCTTCTTTTGGCAACATACTGAGCAACTGTTTAATAATTGCAGCATAGCTTTTAACCATCTCGTTGTAAATCTTGCTGGCTGGATGTTCCCTAAGCAATCTTTGTTTGCCCTGAACGAACCACTCGACTGGTCCTTCCTCGTTTATGCGTTCCTGTAGTTCTTGCAATGTCGCATATAAAAACGCAGCTTGTTGTTTGAGCCCTTCTATCAATTGCTGGTCTGCCTTTGGAATATTTTTGAAGTATCTATTCAGTTTCTGTAATTCTTTTTTGTATAATTTTTCCTTTTCTTCTTTAAGCATTTTTATCACCTTTTAAATTTTTTTGTGCAACTTTAATCGATTTTGCGCCGATTTGGCCGATTTTGGCCGCCGCTGGCTTGCCCCCCTCGTGTAGAAGCCCATTCCGAGGTTTTCGAAGGGCCGCGCCGCCGGTCCCCAAGCCCCTCTTCTATTCAGAAGGTGGGGGGGGATAGAATTATGTTTCCTTGCTCGTCAAACGTCAAACCATCTGCAAGTGGTAACTTTGAGCTATGTTCTTTATTGTGGCAATCTATGCATAAAAGCTCAAGGTTATCAAAGTTAAGGCTTATGCTTGGATCGTTTATATTTTCTGGCGTTAAGTATATCTTATGATGCACAATATCCGCAGGTTTTCCACATCTTTCACATATTCCATGTCGATAAATAAAATAAGCTTGGCGAACTTCCTGCCAAGCTTTTGATTTATAAAAACGCTCTGCCCAAGGCTTCACGCTATCACCTACATGCCTTATTTTTCTAATAGCTTTTCTATATTTCTGTTTAATCTGCTTAATTGTCTTATTATCATCCAATTTTGCTCTACTAATGCGGACAAATACGTTACTTTTGCTTGTTCTTCTGCTTTTGCAAAACTTAGTGCCATACCTGCTTTGAACCATTTATTCCCTGCTAAATCTTGCGATATCCTTCGCAACACCACTAAATCTTTTTCATCTAAATCTTCTAATTGGTATCTCTCCATAAATTTTCGCATTTCTTCTTGTTGTTTTTCTTCTTTATTGTCTTTACCGCCAAATAGTGCCATAATTGTACCCCCATTTCAAAAATATTTTTATAAATATATTCTACACTAACATAAATTCCCCTGCTAAAATTTCTCACAAAAAAATCTCAAGCCCGGCGGGGGCAACCGGGCTGAAGTAACAAAAGCCTTGGCAAACTACCAAGGCGCAATTTCTATTGTACCAGTTTAATTATAACACCCTTTAAAATGCCTGTCAAGTACAGTACATTTCAGAAGATATTTTTTACCAATTTTCTTTCACAAACTTTCTAATCTCATCATAAGTTATTAGTCCACTTGCTGCTGCTAATAATACACCTTCCAACAATACAGTATCTTTCATCTCTTTATACTGACTCCTGTACTGCAAACCTAATTGTTTCTGCACATGATTGTCCGCTAATTCATCAAAATAACGTTTTTGAATAAGTACTGCGTATTTTGTTTTACTTTTCTCATCTATGTACTTCATATCTTCTACCACATCTCGAACTATTTTAAGCCATTGCTGCTTTTCTGTTAAATCTTTGTCCATTGCAATTTTAATCGCTTTTAATTCAGTGGGATTACTGTTATGGCTTATGCCACTGCCGCCTGTTTCCACATATTTTGCAGGAGAAGAATGTATTATGTCGTCTATCCTCCTCTTCACTTCAAATAAAATTTGGTAATAATTAAAGAAATAATGTTCAAGTACGTTCCTTTTCGGCAGTTTCTTCAACTATTTCACCCCTTTACTACAGCTTCTAATTCTTTGTCCTGTCTCTCCTTCAATTTGCTTTTCCATTTGTTTATTTCTTTGTTGTACTTTACTACTACATAATCCCACGTTATTATTCTTGTCTTTGCGTATTGTTTCATATCTTCGTACATCTTTATCATATCTTCTATTCTGTCAACATATCCTACACAGCCTTCACCAATGAATTCTTTATATGCTATGCATTGCCCATTTTCGTTTTTTAAGCACTTTTGACATTTTTCAGGAATTGTTGTCATATCTCCACCTCCATGACAATATGCCATCCACATTACTTGCCCCTAACGTATCAAATTCTTTATCAAAAAACGTTACAAACCTAGCTTTATCCCATCCAACAACAGGAGCGTATTTATCATAGATGCTGTGATACGGAACATCAAAAGCAAATATATAAGCCCATACGTCTTTCCAACTCCAATTTTGCAGCGGCCATACTTCTCTTATCTTTGTCAAGCTTTTTTGCGCTTCTATACGCAATTTTCTCGATATAGACTCTTCTTTCCGTATACCAACAAAACAACCATCATAACCTTGTTTCAATAGTTCTGGTACAACCCTACCAAAAAACTCTTTGTACCAAATTCCTGTATCTTCTCTTGATTTATATCTATCTGAAGTATCAATGTAGATATTTTTTGCTCCTATTTTTTTCATGTTCTCTACTATTTCCTTTTCATAAGCTCTGGGCATAAGATATGGCCCATAGTCCCAGTGAAATACAAGTATATCAGGATCATGCTGCAAAACTAGATGTAACAATGCCGTTGAATCTTTTCCACCGCTATAGGCAACATACATCTTTGTGTGTCTTTTTAATGCTTGCGAAATCATCTTGTTAGCTTTGTCCAATTTCTGTTGAAATTCCTCACTCTGTGTCCATTTTTTTAGTGCTTCCTTGATATTCATTTTTTAGTTTACACCTCGCTCCCGGCGGTACACATAGTGCCACATTTTTAGGATTCCAATAAGGCCCTTTATAAGCTATATAAGCAGCTTCCTCATATTCCTCGCACATTTCTACAGGAATGGGGCGCATGGCAATCTCGCCAGCCACTAAAGACCAGTCTTCTTCGATTTCTTTAAAGATTATATCCCTCACTGTACCAAAGCCTATACGAAAATCATTTCCCAAGCCTACCACATTTCTCAGAATAAGACCTTTGATAATTTCCAAATCTCCATTCGCATAGAATACTACTTCCTTGCAAGCTGCATACGGTTCTGCCATTGCATACGACCTAAAATGGCCACTACCTACTCTGATTTTTTTCTTATCCAAGTCACCTGCCCATTTATCCTCAAATCTTTTGTAAATCCTCGTAATTCTAACTGAATACTGCGGTACAAACTGGCTTACACTCGCATGATAGATTTCGCCTGTTTTCTTGAGAGGTAAAAGTCGGTTATTCTTGGGTAAATACGGTGATAAGTCAAGTTTTTTAGGTGTAATAAAGTAATCTTGTCTAAAAACTTCAAGAAGAAGTAAATGTGAAATAAGACTGTCAAAATGTATCCACGGATGTGAAAGTACTACCGGCGAACCTAGCTTAAATACAACTTTAAATGGTCTGAAGCGCCTCCACCTAATAGGTGGAGCAGCTTCAGCAAGTTTTGCAAAATAGCGTACTTCATCTTCTAAAATTTGCTTCATAATATTCCCTCCAGCTCCTGAAGAAGTTTAACTATGTCGTCCTTCTTTTCTTTTACAAACTCCAAATACAAGTTTGCATTCGGTTTGTTTTTGTAATTCAGAAGCACTTTTCCATCTCCACTCGAACTCCTACCACCGATATATGGCATAAGCTCAAAAAGGTCTAAAACTCTACCAAAACAGCTTTTTTGCAGTTCATCCGGCATTTGCAACACAAACCTATGATAGAATTTAGTGCCGGGAACAAAACATTCGTAATCTACTTTCATTTGAACAGCTTGCTCTCCTTCTTCTCTTTCTGCCCTTAAATCATCTCTTCTTGTTATAAAGCTTTGGTCCGTGAATACTCTAACAGGTTGGAAAGCTCGTCTATCCTGTTGATAATCAAATGGAAGATAGGGTCTGTATTCATCGCATATAGGCCACATATGTTCAACAATTAAAATACCTTGTATCATCTGATTACCAATAGCTGCCCCAAATATTGCTACTGGTATAAGCAAATCTCTGATTCTTTTCTTGAAAGCTAAATCTATGACTCCTGAAGATTCATCTGTCGTTTCTAGTACTCCACCTGAAAAAAGAGCATGGTGTAGTTTCGCATTCGTAATTTCATAATCAACTAATTCAAGAAAATCTTTCACGGCTAATCTTCTCAATTTACCACGTATGCCATTTCCTGAAATATACGGTATTGGCACTTCGCCCATCCCATCTACATACACCATAATTGTCCGTAAAACTGGAGTAGAACCGGTTTTTTCATCACCGCCATGAAAAATTGGTGTCAATGCAGTAACAGTACCTTCGATTTCGTAATAGTTAAGCATTTTCCATTCCCCCTTCTGACTTAATAATATCTTCAATAATCATCTGCCCTCTTAACTTTTTCTTTTGTTCTTTTATTTCTTTCGCCCGCATAATTGCGAGCATAGAAATAGGAATATGTTCTATGTACATTTTGTTTAAAACTTCCCTTTCGTACGGACGTAAATCCTGCATAATGTTTATGGCTTCTGCTGGTACAGACTGCAAACCAAAATAGTTCGCAAGTTTACTCATGGCTTCATACAATGTTGCCCTTCTACTTGCAGCTCTAACACGATGATTAAAAATGTCGTACGGATTTTTATTTGTTTTCATCTTTTTCCAATCGATTGTGTTGTAGATAATTGCAAGTAATTCCACAAGCTGTTCCTCAATCTTTTCTTCTAAAGACATCAACTAACACCTCCCACAAAATATCATTTTTGAACTTTGTGAGTTTCTTCAAAAAATCATGGTAGCCTTCTTCATAGGCTTTCTGCCATGTTTTCATTTTGAACTCTACTGTTGTAAGCTCTGTTTTTGATATACCATAGCTCATAGCTTTTTCTATTGCTGTAATATACTGTTCTGCTTTCTTTTTCTCGAAAAGAATTGGAACATCATATCTTTCATGCGAAAAGAAATATTTGCTGGAATCATACGCTATGCGGTGTATTGAAGAAAGCCACGACTGTTTTTGACCTGCCTTTGCTATGTAGATGAAAAACGGTGGTTCAGGGGGATTGAATAGTACCTGAAGTGCTTCATCGTTTTTGAATGTATGAAATCCATGAATACTGGCTACCCATGATTTTCTACGAAATGTTTGGTCGGAGAAGAGGAATGCACATTCTGGACACATGCAATTACCTGAGAAGAAGTTACTCCATCCCGTAAAATTATCAGAAACACATTCTTTTAGTGGAACTCCTTTTTCCGTGTATCGCTCACATACAACACACACACCATTAATATTTCCTGCTGGTGATTTTCTATTTGTCGCTTTCAGTAAAAGTTCTCCTAAAGTTAATGTTGTTTTTTGTTCTCCAACCACATTCCCGCCTCCCATTCCCGATAAAGCTCAATCCAGTCTTCCAAGCGCATTATAACCAACCAATCTTCTCGATTCTTTCGCCAGAATACAGCCGGCTTCTCATCTACTTTTGCGTCTCTAACGGCTTGTCTAATCGCTTCGTATATATTCAGCTTTTCAACTCTTTTGCACTCTATATGTATTCCATCAAGTCCGACAACATCATCCCCACCAATACCGCTATATTGTTGACCACGTCTTGTATCATATCCGTATTCTCTCAGTTTTCTGGCCAGTTCTAATTCGCCACGTTTACCTTTCTTTTTACTATTCAAGTTACCACCTTCTTTAATTCTTTAATTCTTTAATTTTCCTTTTTATGTATGTTTTTCTAATTGTCTCAAATCGATTTTCTATCATGCAAACGTAACACAGTCTTTGTTGTGGCACAACAGTTTCAAACTCTTCTCCACATTTCTTACATACCTTTTTGTAAAGCTTCATTCTTTTTCGCCTCTCTTAGCAACAGCCTCAACCTTGCCTTTTCGGCCTGTAGCTGATAAAATATCACTTCTTCAGCTTCAGGGTCTGCGATTTTTAATTGCTCTTCCAAGTCTTTCATCCTCTTTAAAGTTTCTCTTATAAGGCCGTCATAATCGTAATCGTACATTACTCATTCACCTCTAACTTATAATTTTCTAAAGTCTTCCCATTCCATCTGGATACCTACACACATTTCATAAAGTCGCGATACTATAGCCTCTGCTGTTTCAACGTTATCTTTTACTGTCAATCTATTTATTAGCTTATCTATGCTGTAATTCGTTGTTATAACAATTGGCAGATTTCTTTCGTATCTTGTGTTTATAATGTAATATAGTTTTTCAATTGCCCATTCTGTAGGCCTTTCTTTGCCTAGGTCATCAATAACCAGTAGGTCACAACGTGTATATTTGTCTATCACCTGCTCTTCATTTTCTTTTGCGTATTCATCATCGTATGTTGCTTTTATTTTTTCTAAAAGTGTAATCATTGTTCCAAAAATAGGTTGATAGTTTTGTTTAATCAGTTCATGACAAATAGCAGCAGCTAAATGCGTTTTACCTGTGCCATAACTTCCAACAAAAATAAGCCCTAAGCCATCTTTTTTATGCTTCTCAAATTCAGTGGAGTATTTTTTAGCAGTTTCATAAGCATATCTGTTTTTATCGTTCACAATAAAGTTTTCAAATGTTCTTGTACGAAATCTTTCTCCTAATTTACTTTCAATAATCATTTTTTCTATTTTTTCTCTGTATGCTCGTTCTTTTTCTTCTTGTAATCTTTTTTCTTCTTCTATGCGCTTTAGTTCTCTAATTCTTTTTGCCTCTTCACAATCACAAGCCTCATATTCATGGTTATATATCCACCACCACTTGCCTAACACATGGAATAATAAACCTACGGGTTTTAATTCTTTGCCACAAAATTCACACCTTTGTGGTGCTATATCTTGAATGTTATCAATATATTTTCTAGCTTCATCAATAGTAACCCTTTTCACTGAACTATTGTCATGTTTTTCAATCCAGACGTCTTGTGAAGAGTTTGTCTTCTTTATTTGGCTGCTTGACATATCGGTCATCACATTCTTTAATACTTCTGCTAATCTTTCCAATTCCATTTACCTCCTTTGCCTCTATAGAATCTTTCCAATCTCGTAAATAAGCCTCTACAGCCTCTTTTGTTTTTAGTCCTTGTGCTGCCCAATTTTTTAGTATGCCTTCAATGTATTTTAGATTTCGCTTGTTATGTTTTACTGCTTCTTCTACAGCAAGTACAATTACATCTACCTCTACATCACTTAACCAGCTTTCTAGTTTTTGTAATTCTATAGGGGTTATGGGGTGTATATTTGTATTAAAAATTTCGATAATTTTTTGCAACTGGTTGTTGTAGTTATTATCTTTTTCTTCTTGTATAATTCTTGTATAATTCTTATAATTATTGTTTATAGTATCGGCCTGCTGTTGCTTTCGTAACTTCTTCGTTACTTCTTCGTTGTCGCCTTCGTTGTTGCTTTCGTAATTTTTAGGGTCTTGATAAAAGTCGTATTTTTCTATAGTTATAATTAATCCACGTGTTGTCTTCGTTGTTGTTATCATTGGTGTATTCATTGTTGCTTTCGTTACGTCTTCGTGCGGGTCTTCGTATGGACTCCGCAACCATTCTAAAACGTTCCAAATTTGATCCTTAGAAGGCTTTACTTTCCTGTATCCAACATAATATGACATTGCTTCTTGTATTTCTGGAATTGATGTAATTAACTGTCCTCGTTTCAAATTACCATAATCTTTATGTGAAGCTTTCATAAGAAGCCAAATCCAAACTTTGAAGTATAAAGGTGGTTTTTTCATTATTCCGCTTTCAAGTAATTTACGGCTCAATAATATATAACCATCAGGAATTGTTGGTGTTGTCACTTTAAGTCCCCCTTTGAAGGGTATAGAATAATTTTCTTCTGCATATACTATACTGGGATAGTATACACATTTTTCCGTGCGAAAGTTTTTTTTAGAGAGGCGGAATTAATCCGCCTCTGCTTTATCTTCCTCCCACGGCAGTGGTATGTCTTCTTCTACTGTGAAGTCTACGTCAATTGGTTCTTGTTTTTCTTGCACTTTTTCTTCAGTTTTAACTTTTGTTTTTTGTTTTTTGTCCATATTCATCAGTCTTTTTATTAAATCAGAGGCTTGCTCTTTTGTTAATTCATCCTCTTTTGTTGTGTTATAATATTTCTGTAAGGCTTTCTTGTAATCTTCTTCAGATATTTCTTTTTCTTTTACTAACTTTTGTATAAGATTTAACTGGTTTTTGCTAGCCTTCTCGATTACTGGAGTACCCTCAATATCCTCTAAATCCTCTATATCCTGCGTAAAGATGTCTGAAAGGCTTGCTACTAACAAAGTAGCGTCTATAAGCGCTCTCTTCTTTGCCATTTTTAAAACTGTATTGTCCAATGTGTAAGAATCCGCTTTGGCGTATTTTTTTTCTTTTGTGTTGCAAGCACCGAATCCTTCGGTAATCAGAACATCACCTTTGTATAGCTTACACTTCACTTGGTACTGAAAAAAACCTTTCTCCCAGTCCCTAGTGTTATCTACTATCTCAAACTCCGACCTTAATCCCATCATCATAAGTATCTTTTCTGCTCCCGGTTTCAATAGTGTTGGCTTTTCTGTGCCGGGTATTATACCATAGTCTTTCCCATCTTTAAGCGTGTTTTGTACAATTGCTTGAAATTGTGAAATCTTTTGCATTGTATTTTTTACATGATTAAGGTCTACTTCTTCTATGATTGATGTTTCCCTTAAAACAGGCATATTCTTATTATCCTTTTCCATTTTTCTTCTCCTCCTTTTACTTAGTCTTTACCGCTAATTCTTCTCTTTGGAATATCCTAACGCCTGGAATATTTCTTACCCCTGCTTTTACCGCTGCTCTTATTGCTTTTTCATTTACCATTAGAAACTCTCTTGGAATTTTGCTTTCATCCTCTATTTCGAAATCCCACACTATTCTTGCTGTAACCTGCGCAGTATCACTTGCGATAGTTTTTTCTTGTTTGGGCATTGTTGGAATTGGAATTGGCGGTGGTACAGGCATTCCTTTTTGGGTAGCTTGTTTTTCTAATTTCTTTTGTTTCGCTTCTAAAAGCTTTCTTAATCGTTCTTCTTCTTCTCTTCTTTTATGCTCTTGCTCTTGTCTAAAAGTCAAAATTTTGCTTTTGATTATTTCTTCTGCCTTTTCTAAAGGTTCGGTGATTTCTTTAAATAAACTATTAATACGTTTCACTTGCTCATTAAGTGGATTAACAAAGAATTTCCTTCTTTCTTCTACTGCTTTTTTTGTTTTTGCTATTTGTCCTAACATATCTGTTGCAATTTTGGCTGTCTCATCATCAATTACTTGTAATTGTTCAGCTTGAAATTCAATAGCTGTTACCTCTTTGTTAATAGCTTGTACTTCCTGTTGCGGTACTATTTCCATTTTTGATGATACTGACATCTTTTCTTTTACCTCCTTCAAAAAATCTAAATAATTCTAAACTGTACAAAAACATTCTAAAGTCAGTTTCATAATCACTGAACTCATGTACTTTAAGGTTGCCTGGATTTTTCTTATCTATATGAACTATAAGTCTTCTTTTTGGTCTTATGTCTATGTCTTCTAAAGCATGTTGGTATGCTGCTAATTGCAACCCCATTGTTTTTGTAACAATTCCTGAAGTTTTTAAGTCTATTACCGTTGTCTTTGTTCTATCACCTTTTAGAATTGCTAACCTGTCCAGTCTTCCTGCATACCAGTAATGGTCGCACCATACAACATCTTCTATTTTTATCCATTCTTTTACTGTGGCATCAGCCCATTGTTTATATGCTTCAAACATTTGTTTGATGTTATCATCTTCAGGAAGAAATATTTCTTTATGCATGTCATATAATTCACATATTTCGTGTATTGTGCTTCCCAAGTTCGTTGCTTCGTCTTTTATCCTGTCTGCTTCTTCATTCCCTATATTTCCTCTCCATCTTTCTAGTTCTTTGCTGCGTATAATACTTAATGCTGTTGTTACGGATACGTATAACTTATTCCCGATTTGATAATATCTATGTGTGTCCATCTACCATTCACCACACTATTCGTGCACCTATACCCTTAGCAAGACAATAGGTGTCACAATAAAATTCACCTTCGTATTCCACGTACTCATAGCCATTATATATTTCCTTACCACAATGTTTGCATTTGCCTAGTATTTCCGCTTCTTCTTGAAACTCATGTCCACTATTTAGCCAATATTCTGTTACGTTATAATGTGTAATCATGCTATCTCCTTCTTTTGAGTAGCAGCAGTGTATAGTTGTACTACTGCTCTCATTTTTCTTGTTATTTCCTCAAGGTCTTTTAAATTATTTGACATGAAGTTTACTACACCATGTGGAGTTTCTATAGTCAATACAAATTCATCCGCAAATTTATCTACGTACACTTTAAACTCATCCATTTTGTACAAATGCACACTTGCCGATACCATCTTTCTCCCCTCCTATTTTCCTCTTGAGTACAGAACAAAAATGTGCTATACTCAAGGTAGTAGTTTATTTGTTTTGCAGGCACTTTTTTATTTGTCTCTGTAAATTCTAATTCTCTTTTTGTCGCCATCAATCGTTACAGCAAAACCAAGCCTGTACAGTATTTGTGCAATTCTGATTGACATATCTACACCTCCTCTAACTTTTTTAAAATTTTTTCGTGCAATTTTATTTCTTCGTCCCATTCCTCCCTTATTTGGTCTGTTTTTACATCGATTGCTTTTAATCTTTGTATTTCAGACCAGATAAGGCTCTCTAATGCGAGCTTTTCTTTTCGTGTGAGCTTAATCGTGAACAACCTTTCTTGCTCTTCACCGCCTGTCCAACTCATGTTCACGCTCATTCACCTTCTCTCTCTTCTTCATATCTCTTAAAAACTGTTTTGCTAAAATTTGTGCTAGCAAATCATAATTGGGTTCTGCATCACACGGTATTATCTCTCGCCCAATCTCTTGCATTGTCTTGCGGTCAATGGTTATCTTTAAAATAGCCAATTAGAACAGCCCCCTTTTCTTTTTTTCCTCTCTCCAGTTGTTACAGTAATAAAATTTCATTCATGGAGATTTAAGTTTATTGATGAAGATTGACCCCATGGAATTAAATTTTCTAATTCTTCTTCTGCTGCATTAAGAATTCTTCTACACTGCTTAATAGAAAGATTTCTTTTCGCAAGAACAGCAATTATTTCATAAATCATTTCTTGCTGTTCTTGTTTTTCTTTTAAATATTTTTCTCTTAAATATTCCTCCATCTCTCTCACCTCCTATGCTCTTTTCAAAGCTATGACATTGTCTTCTTTAATTACCTTTCTTATGAAATCCAGTCCTTTCTGATATACCAGTGTCTTAATATAGATGTGTGTTGTACCGTCTGGCTTTGTGTATTTCTGCTCAATCGTTCTGAAGTAGCCCTTGTCAATGTACTCTTGATACGGTATGTTATCTTTCATTAAGACACCTTTTTCTCGTAAAAGTTTAAAGAGTTTGTTCCTTCCCATTCTTGTTTCCTCGTAAATCAATTTTGCTGCTCTGTTCATATCAATCGCGTCTTTACTGCCTGCAACAGCGTCGAAAAACTCTGCCTTAGGCTCTAATTCTTTTATTTTCTTTTCCTGTTCTGCTATGATTTTTTGTGCTTCAATTACTGCTGCTGCAATAAGCTGTCTTGGGTCAAGTGAGTATGTGCCTGTTTTACGAATTTGAGGGATAACCTCATGCGTAATCCATCGCTTGAAGTCTTTTGCTTTAGGCATATTGCTTGTTAATACAAGAGAATACAGTCCAGCTTCATTTACAATCGTTGTTTCTTGTTCTCTGCCAAGTGAATCGGTGAGGTAAACTTTACTTACCTCATCTTCATCGAGTCGAGCAACTGCCATCTTATGGTTCGTGTGTTCTAAAATATCGCACACATCTTTTGCTACAAACCATGGTTCTCCATCAATAATTACAATCCTTATCTGTTTACTCTCATAATTAAAAACCTGTGGCAAATTTGACATTTAACATACCTCCTTTGTTATACTTTTGGTAACATTATCTCTAAAAAAAATTTCTTCGGGTTTTTTATTAAATATGTCACAAATCTTTTTTATTTCACTTTCAGTAAACTCAGTTATACCATTTTCTTTACGATTATAAGTAGTTTCACTCATTTCTAAGAGTCTAGCTATGTCGACTTGTTTTAGATTATGTTCTAACCTTAATGCTTTTAATTTTAAGTTAGGGTTTCTTTTCGCCATATACTACCACCTCCTATTTGTTATTAGTTTGGTAACTTGTTTGATTTTATTGTAGTACACTTTTGGTAACTTGTCAATAGTCTTTTTTAAAAAAATTTATATTTTTGGTGACTCATCTTTTAAAAATGGTAACCGAAGTATATAATAAAAGATAAGGGTGGTGTTAATATGGCAACTTTTTCGGAAAGAATGAGAGAATTAAGAAAAGAAAAAGGAATTAGCTTAGAAAAATTAGCAGAAATGATGGGAACAACTAAAGCAACTTTATCCAGATACGAAAATAGCAAAAGAATTCCAAATATCGAATTTGTAGAAGAATTGGCTAAGATTTTTGACGTTAGCGTAGATTATCTCTTAGGTAGAACTGACGTTCGCAACCCATTTATCCCCGACGACTACACACAGAAATACAAAGTCACCAAAAGAGACCTGTTACAATATGAAGACTTCATTAAACATGCTGGTGCTTTCTTCATGAATGATGAAGTTGCAGAGGAAGACAAAGAAAAACTTTTTAAAGACATTTCGGAACTCTTTTGGAAGGCAAAAGAGATAAACAAAGAAAAATATGGCAAAAAGAAAAGGAATGCAAAATAGGAGGTGCTTCACATGAGAAAGAATATCCATGCAAGAGTGAAGCACCTCGTACAAAAGTATGGTACAAGGAATCCTGAACGGCTTGCAAATTATTTGGGTATTCATGTATTCTACAAAGAATATTCTTTAAAGACAAAAGGTTACTTTATTAAAACTTTACGAAACAAATTTATTATTGTCAATAGCGCTTTAGATGAGGATTCACAGCGAATTGTATTAGCACATGAATTAGGACATGCTATACTCCATTCATCAGAGCCAGTGTACTTTATTAGGGAATATACTTTGTTCCCTATTGGGACTTACGAATATGAGGCTAACAAATTCGCAGCAGAACTTCTCATTGATGATAATGATTTAAAATTAATACACAATGAAACAATTGGATATATGGCTGGTACGTTAGGCGTCAATGAGGAATTAGTAAAGTATAAATTTTCTTAAGTGAGGCGTAAATTATGGGAAAGAATAAAATCATAACACTGGCTAAATGCAGTGTGTGTGGTAAAATGTTTAAAGTACCTTTAACTCCCGATACAGCAAGAGCCTTAGAGAATTCAAAAGAACTTGGCTTTATCTGCCCAAACTGTGCTGTAAAAGAGATATATAAGAACAAAAGAGTCTTCAAACCTGTAAAATAAATTCTAAAGCGAGGTGCTATACTATGAAAGCAGCCGCATATGCAAGATACTCCAGTGACAATCAAAGGGAAGAAAGCATTGAAGCTCAATTAAGAGCCATAAAAGAGTACTGCGAAAAGAATAATATACAGCTTGTAAAGATATACACCGATGAAGCCAAAAGCGCAACAACCGATAACAGACCAGGATTTTTACAAATGATAAAGGACAGTGCTTTAGGTTTGTTTGAAGCTGTTATTGTGCATAAATTGGACAGGTTTTCCCGAGATCGTTATGACAGTGCATTTTATAAAAGGCAACTCAAAAAGAACGGCGTAAAGCTCATTTCAGTACTTGAGCAGTTAGATGACAGCCCTGAAAGCATTATCTTGGAAAGTGTCTTGGAAGGTATGGCAGAATACTACTCAAAAAATCTTGCAAGAGAGGTAATGAAGGGGTTAAAAGAAACGGCTCTACAATGCAAGCATACAGGCGGTACTCCTCCTTTAGGTTATGACGTTGCTCCAGATAAAACGTATGTAATAAATGAGCAGGAAGCTAAAGTAGTGAAACTAATCTTTGAAATGTATGCAGCAGGGTATAGCTATAACCAAATTATTGACAGGTTAAATGCAGAAGGCTATCGAACCAAAGCTAATCAAAAGTTCGGTAAAAACAGTATTCATAATATCCTGTGTAATGAAAAATACCGTGGTGTTTATATTTATAATAGGTCTGCATCAAAAGATGAAAATGGCAAACGAAACAATCATAAATCAAAGCCTAAAGATGAAATTATAAGAATAGAAAATGGGATGCCACGCATAATCTCTGATGAATTATGGGAGGCAGTGCAAGAGAGGATGAGAAAAAATAAGAGAAGTCCAGCTGCTAATAAGGCAAAAGAAACATATTTGCTGGCCGGTTTGATATACTGCGGGAAGTGTGGCGGCGCAATGGTAGGTAATAGACGTTTTTCTGGCGGAAATAAGAAGAAAAAATATTTATCATATGAATGTTCAACACGCAAAAGAAAAAAAGCATGTACTATGAGATCAGTTAATGCAAGATTTGTAGAAAATAAAGTCATAGAAGAACTGGAAAAACAGCTTTTTAATGAGGAATCTGTTCAAAAAATCGCCGAGAAAATTTACACCTTTTCTCAGTCTCGATATAACACAATTAAAAGCGATATACAATCACTTAATAAAGAACTTGCAGCAATACAGCAGCAGATTGATAACATCGTAGATGCTGTCGCAAAAGGACTTTATCACCCTAGCTTCAAAGAAAAAATGGATCAACTTGAGCAGCAGAAGGCTGTTGTTTTACGCCGTCTGAAAGAGGCCGAATTCCAGGCGCAAATAAATTCGCCGTCAATAGAAGAAATCAGGTCGTATATTCTCAAAGACGTTGATATAAAAAATAGAGATCTGGATGAGCAAAAACGCATCATCCAGACCTACATTCGAAAAGTCATTGTTTATGAAAACGAAATAGAGATTCAGTTTATTGTGGATTTGAATGGTGGAGCTGATGGGACTTGAACCCACGACTTCCACAATGCCATTGTGGCGCTCTCCCAACTGAGCTACAGCCCCATATTTATTTTTGGTGGAGGTGCGGGGAGTCGAACCCCGGTCCGAAGGCGT
>Ga0207429_10046_pt1 | contig 33344 bp, 35 predicted proteins | sample YelNats1bottle13_FD_187545 | JGI IMG/M metagenome (GOLD analysis project Ga0207429, IMG submission 187545) | Hot spring thermophilic microbial communities from Obsidian Pool, Yellowstone National Park, USA - site 1 bottle 13 (SPAdes) (version 2) | ecosystem: Environmental > Aquatic > Thermal... | reverse complement strand
CAATCCATTTGTAAGACTAGTTAACACAGAGTTGTTTAGTTTTAGTTGAAAAGATTCTTTATTAACAGTGCTTTCTCTTATTATTTTTGACAAATTAGGTTTTATTAACTCGGTTGTTAAATTTGTAATATACAAATAATCTATATTATTGCGTATCTGAAGTTTACTAAAGCTTTTTATAATTTTTTCTATATAAGAAGAGCTTACTAAATAAAGTATGGTTAAGATTAAAAATACTACTTCTATGATTCCAAACTTTTTATGAATAGAATAAGCATTTACAATTTGAATGGAAAAAAATGCAAATAAACCAACACAAATGTAATATGTTACATAAAATATTATATAAATTTTCTCAGGGAAAAAAATAACCTCCGAATATGAAAGTTTGGCTTTTTGGTATATTTTTAGTGCTTCTTTAAGTTTATTATGTAATTTTTTCACTACAAACACCCCCACTTTAGTTTTATAACTATATTATCGAGAGATACACTAAAAAATTGAACATGTATCTCATTTAATGGAAGATTCCCTGAAAAATTCCTGATAGAACCCCTTCGGGAACCTAGCAGGAATTTTTCAGTCATAAGGAGGTTAATATTATGCTTTCTTCCAATTTTACTGCTAGATTTGGTGAAGTTATTGTAAGAAGCGGAATTGCCAGCATCCCGGATGCTGTTTTTTCTTTTCAAAAAGAACTGGGGCTGTCTGTCGGGGAATGCTGGTTTATAGCTCAGATTCTGCGCTTCAAGTGGACAACAGAACTGCCAAGGCCCTCATTAAGAAAAATGGCAGAGTACACTGGAGTTTCTGAGCGCACTCTGCACAATTACAAAAACTCTCTTATTGAAAAAGGCTATCTTCATGTCATCAGCCGTACTAACGAACGTGGCGGACAAATAGCAAACTACTACGACTTCACAGGCCTTTTTGAAAAAATTATATCACTTCTTGAAGTGAAAGAGCAAGAGACAAATCCGTTTGAGGATGCTGAAGAAGAATTTCAAGGGGAGGCAACTGAAAAAATTTCAGACCCTCTCTGCAAAAATTTCAGTGCCCCTCTGAAAAATTTTCAGTGCCCCACTGAAAAAATAACAGAGCCCCCACTGAAAAAATTTCAGACGAAACAGAATAATAATAAAACAGAAGAATATAAAGCAGAAGAATATATAAACAACAACCCGCAAAGCGGAACAAATTCCCAGCCTTCGGCTGGGGTTGTTGTTGAAATAAATGAACAGTACAAAAAAATCACAGGGAGAGATAAACTCTCCTTTTTTGCTGCTCTTTTAGAAGAATATTCTGCTGAAAGAGTAACAAATGCTGTAGCCTATTTAGAGAAAGCTATGTCTAGAAGCAAAATTGACAATCCAGAGGGCTTCATCGTCTCTGCACTCAAAGAAAACTGGGATACACAGCCGTTTGAACATAAGAGTCAAAAGGAATTCCCTGTTCCTAAAAATTATTTCAATAGCTACACTCAAAGAACTTACGATGTAGAAGAGTTGGAAAGAAAGCTTCTTGAACACAGCAGAAGAGAATTTTTCTCAAAATTTGATGATTCGTCGTAAAATGAGGTAATACAGAAAGCAAAAATTTGGAGGTGGTAAGATTGGTAATATCTTTCTGGAGTGCAGGAGGAGGTACAGGTAAAACAACACTAGCCTCTGCTTTTGCTTTAAGTCTAAAAAAGTACAAGAAAGAAATTGTTTTAGCTGATTTTAAGGAAGTCACACCGCACATTCACAGGCATTTTGGGATTGAACTTAGCGATAAATCGAATATATACGAAACTGTGGAAAATGGGAATAATACAGCAGACGCAGTTAATGAGCATTTACAGAAAAAACAGGGTATATGGATTTTAACAGGCTTTGGGATAAATGATTTTACAAAGTTTGAGGAAAAGCACTTCTCTGCCGTGCTTGAAGTACTGAAAAATGAATTTGAGTATGTTGTTATTGATACAAGTGCAGGGATATTTTTTTCTTCTACCTATACTGCACTAAAAAACAGCAATGTAATTTTTGCCGTTACAGCACCTACTGTTTGGAACATTGAGGATACAGCACAAATGATTGATTTTGTCTCAAATAGATGGGGTGTTGAAAAAGAAAAACTTAAGGCAATATTAAATGCTGTCAGCAGAGAAGAAGTAGACACTTCCACTGCTTCTCAAATCCTTGAAATTGAAGCCTTAAGTGTGAGGCACGGCCAGAAAAATATACTCAAAGATGTAAGCAAGATAGCAGAGTTTTTGTTTAAAAAAGACACAGAGAAAATAATTGACATCAAAAGAGCTGAGGAGGCGAAAAGCTTTGGCGTTAATTAATCCTTTTGTTCCAGAAGAAATTAGTTACAAGAACAGGAAAGAGATAGACTCTACTATAAACACAGCTGTTGATGAGATTGTTACTAAAATCGTTGAAGAGCACCCAGACCTTGTTGCAGGAGTAGAAAGTGGGACACAGTCACGTGTGCTGTTAGAGAACAAAATAAGAGAGCTGGTGATTGATAAAAAGCTGTACAAAGGCAGTGTTGAGGAATTTACACAAAGGGTATTCGATGTGCTTTTTGGCTACGGGCCCCTGCAGCCGTACATTGAAGATCCGGAAGTGTCAGATATACTTGTGAATTCCTTCAACGTTGTCTACATCAAAAGGTTTGGCAAAAAATTTCGTGTGCCAGTGGATTTTGGCAGTGAAGAAAAGCTGACAAGATACTGCTACAGAATAGCTGCAATGTGCGGAGGAAAGCTGGATGAGAACTCTAATGCTGAAGCCGTACTTACCGACAGAAAAAGGAACCTAAGAATTGTCATATCACTAAAGCCAATTAATGTTCTCTCACCTTCTATTTCAATCAGAAAGCCCACCACAAGCTTTACACTGGAGGAGCTTGTTGCAAAAGGAATGCTTTCTTATGAGCAGAAAGAGTTTTTTAAAAAGGCTGTACTGGATAGGAAAACTATTGTCATAGCAGGTAAGGGTGGAAGTGGAAAAACTACTCTTTTAGGAGCTTTGATTGACGTAGTCCCGCATGAGGAAAGAGGACTTTTGATTCAAGAGACATTTGAAATTAAGCCTAAACATCCTGATATTATCTGCAAGCTTATAAGGATTTCTGACAATCCTGAAGTAAAAGATTATACTCTGTTTGAGCTCACAAAGATAGGTCTTCTTATGAGCATGGACAGGATTTTTATAGGTGAAATAAAGGACAGAGAAGCAATGGATTTTTTCAATGCAGTCTACACTGGACACCGAGGGAGCATGGCAACAGTCCATGCAAATTCTGCAGGAGAAGTCGTAAACAGACTCATTCTCCTCATGAAGCGCTCAGGTACGGATGTGCCGGTGGATGATTTAAGAGAAATGCTCTTTGCTTCACTTGACTTGATTGTTTTTATGGAGGACTACAAAGTTAAAGAAATACTGGATTTGAGGGGAGGAGGTGTTAATTGATTTATTTGGCTTTTACAGAGTTTGCTCTTTTGGCTGTGGTTATATATTCTGTGGTATTAGGTATTGAGCGTTTAAAATTTAAAAAGCGGTTATCCAAATGGCAGTTTAAAAAGTCAGGAGTTTTATCAAAAAAAGGGTCTAAACTTTTAAGAAGCATAGATGTGATTTTAGCAAGGTCAGGTGTTAAAAGTAAATTACCTTTTCTTGATGCAAAAAATATGATGATTGTCAGTGCAGTGTTTTTTGCGATAGGGATTTATCTTTTTCGCAGGCTAGGCTTTGCAGCTTTGTTTTATGCTTCTTCGATTGTGTATGTTCCTTATGCTGCTATGATGCTCATGTCAACTGTGAATGCTAAAAAAATCAAAGAAGCGTATTTGTCTTTTTTGACAACATTTATGGGGTTTTACAACATCGAAGGAAATATTATCAATGCCTTAAAATCAACAGCGCCTTACATCTCTGAACCTTTGAGGTCAATCATTAAAAGAAACGTGTTTTTGTATGAAAAAACTCAAATGAGTGTTGATGAATGTCTTGAAAATATGGCTGCTGAAGCAGGAAATAAAGAGTTCAGGAAGTTTATAAATTTTGCTAAGATGAATGCAAAGTACGGAGGAAATTTTAATAAGGCTCTTATGAAGCTTAGGGAGCAGGGTGAAAAACTTTTCTCTCTTGAGTCTATTAAAGCAGCAAACGCTTCTGTAGGAAGTATGGTTATACTTGTGATGATAGTGATAAATCTTCTTTTGATGATGAATATTTCTACTGACCCGGACATTGTGTATATTGTGAAAAACACCATAACAGGGCAGGTTATAGCCATTTCAAACGCTATATCGATCATGTTCGGGCTTTATATGATTAAAAACATTAATTCTTCTTCGTAAAAAGGAGGGATTGAGATTATCTACAGTGTCTTTCTTACACCAGTACTAGCTTTTTTGATATACAGCTTAATAAAAGAGTATGAAATTTACTCGCTTAAAAAAAGAATTTACCGCATAAACCCCACTGATGAGATTTCAAAGATTGTAGGTAAAACAGTGAGAAAAGATATACTGCAAAAAATAAATGATAAGCTTAAAGCAGCAGGAAATCCATTAAGGCTTACTGCTGAGACATACATCCTTGCTCGAGCGGGGCTTTTTTTATTTTCAATTGCTTATGCTTATTTAACAGGAATGAGCGGAATTCAGGCTGTTTTACTAATTATTCTTGGATTTTTTGGCCTTGACATATACATTTCATCTGTAAGAAAAGACAGGCAGGAGAAGTTCAGAAGAGAAATGCCTGAAATAGTGGATTTGTTTGAGCTGGGAGCAGCGGCTGATGTGCCGCTTGAGGATATATTTTTAATTACTGCTCAATCAGCTCAAGCAAAGGAGGTGAGAAATGCATTAACAAAGCTTGCTGCAGAGTACATCATGACCAGAGAAAAGGAGGTGGCTTTAAAAAGGTTTGTAAATGAAGTAAATTTACCTGAAGCAAATGTTCTAGCTATGGCATTACTGCAGGGAGAAAGGACAGGAAGAACTTTAGAGATTTTATCTACTCTTTCGTCTTCGCTTTTTAACACTGCAGCATCCAAAATAGCACGTCAAGATAAATCTATGGAATATAAAGTCCTTGCAGCTGTTTTCTTTTTAATGGCTTCTATTGTGACGCTTTACATTTACTCATACTTTACAAACATTCAAGGCGGATTAAGATTAATTTTTTAAGGAGGTAGATCTGATGTTTAAAAAAATTAAAGAGTCAATTAAGAAGGTTTTAGGAAATTCAAAAGGATTTAGCGAAATTGTTGCTGTGGCTTTGATAATCTTATTTGTAATTCTTGTTGTAGCAAATCCTATTAAAAATACTGGTCAGACTACAAGCAGAGGAATTTCAAACCTCAATTCTCAGATGGAGCAGGTACTAAATGGCCAGTAAGGAGGTGAAGGCAGGAAGGATAAAAAGCCTTCCTGCCATACTTATGAAAAATTTCTGGAAAAAGGGGACTGCAGAAGTAATAGCTTTTGTGCTTGTGCTTCCTTTTCTTATACTTCCAATTGCCAACACAGTTAATATGCTGACAGATTTGGTGAGGTACGATACGCTGCGTCAGGCAGCTAGACAGGCAGTTTTAAGAATGGAGATTGAAGGAGGACTTACCTCCGATGGGCTTTACAATCTTGAGGCTTTTCTTCAGTCAAAAGGCATAGACCTTAGTAAGGTGCATATAGATTATACCCCCTACCCTGTTCCATATGGGGAGGAAGTGAAAATAAGGATAGCTATGGATACTGTAATGAGGAGGTACACTATTACGCTTGGAGGTATAAAAAGAGTTGATGAGAGTACTCAGATGGTTTATGGGCCTATTTCGTCTGTCAGTAAAAAATATGAGAGATAAAAAAGGGATAAGTTCTATATTTATCGCACTGCTCTTTCTAATTCCTTTTATGACATTCAGCATGTTTTTGGTAGAAAGCAGATTCTTGTATACCATTAAAAACAGTGCTGATGATGCTGTTGTTGCAGCAGCCCTAGCAGCACTAAAAAGCACAAATCCAGTTGATATAGCCTATGGAGAATATGTTCTTGACCCTAATGCTGCAAGGGATACTTTTTATGAGTATCTTAAGAAAAACATGAAGCTTGATGAAAATATGAATCCACTGCCGGGAAGTGTTGCAGCAGGGCCGGTGCATGTTGATGAGTTTATAGTCTACAACCCCGGCAGCTATCCGGCATTCTGCCCTAGAGGAACGTTTATAAAAAACACATCTATTCATGTCGTTGTAAGCTTTAAAGCTAAAAGGCCGGCTTTGACAGGTTTGTTTGGAAAATATGTTGACATTGTTATACACCGTGATGTTGATAATTTCTATAATTTACAGGAGGAATGATAGATGTTTGTGAAGAAGAAAGCGATACTTATAGCATTAAGTCTAATTCTTGCAGGAGGTTTGTCATTTTTTCAGTATCAGTACTTTAAAAGCATGGCAGAAAGTGATAAAAAGGTACAGGTAATTGCTGCGGTTTCTGATATTAAAGCAGGGGAAAAAATAGATACAAAGCTCGGGATAAAAGAGATACCCCAATCAGCATATGTAAAAGAAATGTACTTGGCAAATGAGAAAGCTGCCGGCTATGCAAAAGTGGATATTGCTGCAGGGTCATATGTGATGAAAAGTATGGTTTCACAGGAGGAAGTACCTGTCTTAAAAGAAGGTATGAGAAGAGTAACAATAGGCGTAAATTTGACATCATCTCTTGCAGGGAAAATTAAGCCGGGTGATTTTGTGGATATTGGATGGGTGCCCAAGGATGAAGCTAAGGATGGTTCTTCTAAGGTAGTAGCTGAAAAAGTTCAAATATATGATGTTGTAAATAAGTCAGGAGAAGATGTTAAAAAGGCTGATAAAAACAATCAGTATGATAAGGAGTCTTTAATTCCTGCAGCAGTGACTTTAATTGTTACGCCTGAGCAGGCAGTTGCCATAAAGGAATATGAAGCTAAAGGAAGTTTGTTTTTGCTGGGGTATTAGGGACTTTACAAAAAGAAGCAGCTGACCGAAAATATAATTAGAAAAACCAAAGAAAAGGAAGCGAGGTAATAAAATCATGAAAAAAGCATTGTTAGCGGCTTTTTTAGGTTTTTTACTCTTTTATTTTGCTTTCCCCTCCCCTTCTTTTGCTGATTCATATTACAAGGGGTTTTTGTACACTTATCAGAACAATACCTACATGATGGTGCCTGCAAGAGGCGTATTTCAAAGCATGGGAGCTGAAGTTAAATGGTTTGGTGATACTCAAACTGTTGAAATTACGAAGGATGACCTAAAAATTGTCCTTCAAATTAACAGCACAAAAGCAGTGGTAAATGGGAAAAGTATAGAGATGCCTGTACCGGCAATAATTAAAAATGACTCTACTTTTTTACCCCTTCGATTTTTAGCTGAGCTAATTGGCGGAAATAAAGTAAAGTGGGAAGATGCTACTCAAACAGCTGTAATTCCTTTCAATGGTTCGGCTATATATGTGAAGGCAGTGGATTATGATGCCGAAATACAAAGTTTCAGCATGAAAATTAGTGGTATCTCAGTAACGGGTGTAAAAATACCTTACAATTCACCTTATAGACCTTCAGTTATTCTGGCTAATAATCAAATAGGAACTACTCAGAGCTTATACGATATGGCCAAATCCTATAATGCTTCTGCAGCAATTAATGGAACATTTTTTAGCGCCTACAACGGCCGCCCTGACCCGTGGAATACAATTATCAAGTCAGGGAAAGTGGTTCATGTGGGTAATATAGGGACCGTGTTTGGATTTACTGCAGATGGAAGAGTTAAGATGGAGAAATTAAGGATAAAAATAGAAGGTGGTACAAACGGATCTTATTCATGGCCAAATAACTGGTACGCTTATGGATTTAATCATACACCTAATGGAAACGGTGTGTACATATTTACACCTGAATGGGGAACGAGATTAGGGTTTAGCTACGGAACAAGTGTTGTAGTGGAAAATGGCGTTGTTAAAGACATCAAGGAAAACCAAGACGTTAATATTCCTGCTAATGGATATGTTATAAACCTTACTGGCAGTGAAGAGTACCTAGCAAGAGTATTTGAAGTAGGAAAAACAGTAGAGTACAGAATTGTTTATACAGATACCGACGGGAATAAAGTTGATTGGTCTGATGTGGTTGAAGCAGTAGGAGCAGGTCCTACTCTTGTTAGAAATGGTGAGATAAATGTTGACCCTGCTGGTGAAGGCTTTACTGAAGCCAAGATTTTGAGTCTATCCTTTGCTAGAAGTGCAATAGGAGTAACTTCCCAAGGAGATATTCTACTTGTGACTGTACCGAATGCTACTGTGTATCAGTTAGCGCAGATTATGAAGCAGTTAGGAGCTTACAACGCTATGAATCTTGACGGCGGAGCTTCTTCTGGATTGTACTTTAAAGGAAAGTATTTTACAGTGCCCGGCAGAAACTTAAGTAATGCACTGATATTCTACAAATAAAGTTTGGGCCTGCACGAAATGTGTGAGGCCTTTATTTTATTGAGGGGGTGGAGGAAATAAAGTATATCCCAGTTGCAGTGCTTCTCTTTTATTTAAGCTATCTGGACCTTAAAAAAAGGGAGGTGCCGGATTCTGCGGTACTTGCCCTTTTTATTTATTCTTTATTTACCTGCAGCAATTTTAAAGAAAGCTTTTTGACAGCAGCAGCAGTTTTTATACTTTTTCTCATCCCATCAATTATATTTGAAGGAAGTATTGGAGGCGGAGATATTAAACTTTTAACTGTCTTAGCTTTCTTTATGGGAAAAGATTTTTCTATGCTGGCATTACCAATGTTTATCCTTCTTGTTGCCACTCTAATTTACGGATTAATTAAAAGAAAAGGCTTAAAGTATTCTGTGCCTCTTGTACCTTATGTGTTTGTGTCATACTTATTTTACTTTTATCTGGAGGTGTTTTCGTGGAATTTGCACTTCTCGTATTAGACTATGACGGCTACTATAAGCTTGAAATTGCTGGAGGCTACTGTGACAGAAACTGTGGTGTGTGCAGAAAATGCACAAACAACAGAAACATTGTCACACTCATTAGAGAAGAAAATGCAGAGTTTTATCAAAAATACGTTCTAGACCACCAGACAAGAACAGCTGAGTTGTGCAGAAAAACAGCAGAAGCTCTTTCTCTCGATGAAAACAAAAAGAGAATTCTCATTCAATCTGCACTATTGCACGACATAGGAAAACTTCTAATACCTTTTAACATTCTTTCAAAAAGTAGTTCCTTATCACCCTTTGAAAGGCGAATAATAGAATTTCATCCTCTTAAGGGTGCAGAGTGGTTAAGAGGAAGGGACTTTCCTGAGGAAATTGTAACAATTGTTGAAACTCATCATGAAAAAGTTGACGGTTCAGGCTATCCTTATGGATTGAAAGGAGATGAAATACCTTTCTTAGCGAGGATTCTAGCTGTATGTGACGCAGCTGATGCTATGATGTCAGGGAGACATTATAAACCACACAGAAGTATAAGTGAAGCTTTAAATGAGCTTAAAAGAGAAGCAGGCAGACAGTTTGACGAAGAAATAGCAATTGCTTTTACTGAGATGTGGTATAATGAAATAAAAAGAGAAAAGAAGGTGGTTGTATGAAAATAACTGGGAAAATAGAAATCCCAGCAGAAATACTTTTAAGCCTTAAGAAAAGTGAAGATGAGTTTATAACTGAACTAAAAAGAACAGCAGCAGTTAGGTACTACAAAGAGAAAAAGCTTTCTCTAGGTCAATGTGCTGTTCTTGCTGAAATGAGTGAGGAAGAATTTATAAAATACCTTTCAAATTTTGATGCAGGTATCTTCTCTTTTGATGATAAGGAAGAACTTTTGGAGGATATAAAAAATGCGTAAATCCATAAAAATGCGCCAATTAAGGCGTTTTTTATTTTTGCAAAAAATTCAAAGGAGGCGAATTTCAAATGTTTAAAATAGGGCTTGACTTGGGATATGGGTATACAAAAGGGGTAAATGAAGCGGGCAAAACTGTGCTTTTCCCCTCACTTGTTGGGAATGCATATCAGAGAAATTTAGTAGGGCTGTTCGGGCAGAATCTAAATAACCTCATTGAAAACATGCATGTAGTTTTAAGAAACGGGAAAGAAGAGCAGGAAGAATATTTTATTGGTGACCTAGCAAGAAGAGAAGGGCGAAATGTAAGCTATGCCTTTGATGAGAATAAAATAAATCATCCCAACACAAAAGCAGTTTTAGCCAGCGCTTCAGCTCTTTTATTTCCCTCAAATGATGAGCCTGTACACATTGTGTCAGGCCTTCCTTTAGAGCAGTATATTCATCAAAAAGACGAGCTTAGAGAAATGCTTAAAAATTTTAAAGCAATTGTTGAGTTTAAAGGCTACAACATCTTAAAGATAGTCAAGTTTGACAGGGTAACAGTTTTTCCTCAGGCTGCAGGAGCTGTATACTATGCCATAATGGATGACCTGCAGAAATACCTCATAAAGGGAAGCTACATAGGGCTTATTGACATAGGCTACAGAACTACAGACTATATAGTTTTTGTTGTTGATGGGAAGCTCTCACTGAGGGAAGACCTTTCAGGTACCTTAGACATAGGCATGTCTCAGCTGAGCAATGCTGCTGATAAACTGTTTACTCAAAAGACAGGCTCTAAGCTTGATATACCTGAGCTCATTCAGCTTGTGAATGAAGGAAGCATATTCTACAGAGGAAAAGTTTTAAACTTTGAAAAAGAATTAAATGAGGTAAAGCTTGAAATATCACGTGTGGTACAAGACAGAATAAAGGCTGTGTGGGGAAGTAAGCTGGATTTCTTTAACACGATTTTCTTAGCGGGAGGTGGAGCCGTAAGCCTATTTGACAGCTTAAAGAACCTGTATGAAAACACAGTATTAGTGAAAAATTCTCAATTTGCCAATGCAAAAGGATTTCTTAAAGTAGCCGAACTGGAGGAGAAAAAAAAGAGGGATAGGGAATGACAAAAGAAAGGGAGCTGGATTACAAGGGTGCATGGGAGTTAATGAAGCAGATGGTTGACTACTATACGGAAGAAAAGAAGTACCTCACAAGGAGAGAAATAAAGTACATCATACGAGTGTGCGAAAATAAAGATGAGAAAGTTATTAAAATCATAGACGATGATAAAGGAGGAGCAAAACATGATTAGAATAACTCTTCCTAAGAAAAAGGGCATAAAGGAAACGGTTTATAAAATGTGGGACGAGCTGAAGCTTACCGGCCACATGCTTATAGAGCAGAAGGATAAAAGCTATGTAGTTACGCTTGAACCTGAAAAAGAAATTTCTCTAGAGATTCTTAAAAAGAAACTGCCGAAAGAAAGCATAGTTGAAAAAGTTACATCTACTCACACCGGCAAAGCAGATGAAGACATGTTTACAGAGTTAAACCCAGAAGAAATAGACGCTTAGAGATTGTTTTTCATGAATTTGTATTACAACCACTTTAAAATAGTGTTTACACCTTCTAAGCCTTATATTGTCTAAATAAGAAGGCTTTATTTTTATACTTTGTATTACACTTCTGATTAAGCATATGTTTACACATCTAAATCCTTAAAACAACTGCTTTTATAAAGCCTTACTTTCAATTTTGTATTACAACTTTAAGGCAGTTAAAAATCAAGATTGTAATACAATTTTGCAGTTTACCTCCTCTCCCCTACTCTTCTAACTGCTTTTGAAGGTGTAAACATAAATGGGAGTGAAGAAAATTGAAAGTCTACAGCTTCCGCACAAATAAAGAAGATAAAGACATTGAGGAGCTTCTTGAATCATTAAAGGAAGACAAAAGTCAATACATAAAAAACGCCTTGCGCTTCTACAGAGACTTTGGAGTCAAAATAGAAAAAATTGAAGCCATATTAGAAAAGCTGGAGCAGTCAGGGATAAAAGCCCAAATACCACCACAGCCTGCAGAACCTGAACCAGCTACTGAAAGTGAAACCTCAAATGATGAAAAAATTCTCCTTGAAAGCCTAGAAGATATTTTATCCCTTTAGGTAAACTTACTGGAGGTGTAAAGATGGAGAAGCTTTATTCTATTTTGGAACCTTATGACAGCTGGTGGAATGATGAGGGAGAAGAGAAAAATTTAGAAGCAAGAAAGGCTTTGCAGGAGTTTTACGCAGAATTTAAGAAATTAAAACCTTCTAAGAAATATGAAAGAAGAGATATACTTCACATGTCATATATTTTTCACCTCGTTAAAATAAAAAAGGCTCTTGACGAAAGGAAATATATGAGAGCATGTAACGAGCTAATTTCACTAATGCATTACGAACCTTTTCTGCAGGGAAGAATTTATTATAACGTCCTTAAATTATTAGAAGACGAGGTGATACAAGATTCTACTTAAAAATTTTTTTAGAAAGAGGAAAAGAAGTTTTTTAGAGAGATTAGATCCGGCTTATGAGTTTAAGTATGCTCTTGAATTTGCTCAACAAGTTTGTGAAGAAGAAAAAACAAAAGAAGACCAGATTTTAATATTAGATTATATGCTTAGCGTTATTAGAGAGGATTTAAAGTATGATGTATTAACAAATATTTTTTATAAAGAAAAATGGTTTGACAAAGGATTAAGACTACCACTTCCTTTCCCTTACTACTACTACAATAAAGAAGGGATCAAGTTTTCAATATATGAAGCAGATTTCAAACCAAAAAAAGTTGATTTAGCAAAAGAATGTGTTTTGGTTTTTCCTTGGCATAGAGAAAAAATGAGGGAAAGCATCAAAAATATAGGTAAAAATGAGTTTGTGTTTCAAAGGACAAATCATAAAGCCTTTTATTTTTCTCCTGTAAACATCTGTTTTGTATACAACGGAAACCACTCCATAGGTGCAGGTATTGGTTTTAAAAAAGGATATATTGAAGCTGCTGAATATGATGTGTCGGAGCTCTTTGACCATGTGTATACAGATGGATTATACTGGTACAACACTCATAATAACCAGAAGTTAGAAGATGATTTACTAGACTTCCGCATAGGAATTATATATGAAATCTCAAAAATAAAGCATCATATTGAGAAAGATACTACCTAAAATCACCTTTGCATTATGCAAGGGTGTTTTTCTATTTTTTCAAAACCCCCTGAACTTTTATGCTTTGTTTTTATAATGCAGGATAAGGGAAGGTGCGCTTCGCGCTGCACACACGTCGGGCAGTGCCCGACGGAACTGGTTTTGTAAGAGGTGTATTTTAAGGTGCATTTCGTATGTTGAAGGTACATTTTTGTGCCTTAAATAGCTATTAGCCATTGATAATTCTGAATTTTTTAATGATGCTTATGTGGTGCATGTGAAATTTTATGTTTTTAAAGTTGCTTTTTTATGACAATTTGATAAAAAGTTCTGTTTAATACTGCGGTAAGATTAGCGGTATTTTTATTTCTTAGAAAAAACTTTTTCACAAAAATTATAAAATAAATTGTGAGAGTTAGCGTTAATTTTTCCCAATAGGTAGGGCTATATTCATGATAATCAACTGTACAAGAAACTGTAGTGAGTTTTTTTATAAACTTCTGCTTGTTAGTAAATAGGTGAGTTTTTATGATGAAAGAATCTTTATCTTTCATTTTTTTAATGATGTTTGGTAATGCAGAATTGCTAAAATCCTTGTAGAGTTTTAGGAGAGAATCATCTGGTTTATTAAAAATAAATAGCAGTAGAGAATTTGGATGTTTTTGGAGGTGCCATTTGTGTTTAAAATAAGCAACTACAAAAAACTTACTGATCCTGATAAAAGCAAGTTTAAATGTAATCCAAAAGACCAATGGAAGAATGATATAAGGATTGATGGGGAGCAAGAGCAAAAAGAAGTCGATAATGAAGGCGATAGAAATTCTAAAATAAAAATTTTGCATAGTGTTCCTCCATTCTTGTATGATGAAGAAGAATTTGAAAGAGTGGCGTCTGAACTATATGGTTTAAAAGACCTAATAATAGGTATAACACACATTTTAGGTACTTTCTTTGCAGTATATATACTCTATTCTATCTCTTTTCAAGATTTCCTTTTTTCTTTTTTAAATCCATCTAAAATATTTAGGATAACAGGAGAAAAAATCTATGCGTATTTATTTCTTATATGGACTGGATGGTCATTTGCGATATACGGTGTTTCGAATTTAGTTAAAGTTTTGCTTAATCTAAATGTGGAAGAAGTAACACTTATTGATTATATAAGTTTACCAATATACTTTTTGCCTCTCATTGCTAGTTTATGGTTTATGCCTCATCAAGATTTTAAGATTTGGTACGATATAATTTTTTATTTGATTATGTGGTATGAAATCTTTGTACGTAGAATTTTTAAGATTTTTATTATCTTTTAAGGAGGGATGCTTTTGAAGAGAATAAATGTTCAATTGCCAGAGGATGTTTATCAAGCTTTGGTTAATTTAGCGTCAAGGAGAGATGAATCTATTTCAGCTGTTGCAAGAAAAATGCTTACAGAATCAATTACTACTGAAGCTGCAAATGATGGGATTGATAAAGTCACCGAAGCAGTCCGCAAAGCCATGCGAGATGTACTAAGACCTACAGAAGATAGATTAGCCAAGCTCATGGCCAAAGCAGCAGTAGCAGCAGCAACGGCAATGTACATGAATGTTCAAACTATTGCAGACCTAGGAAAGCACAATGCTGTTGAAATTTACAACGAAGCAAGAGTTAAGGCTGTAGCCTATCTAAAGGAAAGAGATGAGAATGAATGACAGCCCCTTTTATAATGAAAGCAAGTTTTTATCTACCTACACATGAAAATCAGGCTAAAAATGTTGCACATCTTTTGTATATAGGTACTAGATCTGGCGTAGATAAGGGTGAATTTAATGAATTGGAAGAATTAGATGTAGGAAATAGATATGCAGAGAAAATACTTTCAGAATATGACAGCCTAGAGGATTTCATTGATAATTTTGAGATAGATACTGTTGGCACTCCTGCAGGACATGTAAAGTACATGGATGAAAGACCGGGAAGCCATGGGCTTTTCAGCTCTGACGAAAATGTTAGTTTAAAAGAAACAATGAAAGAGTTAAGCAGACATTCTGGCATTGTTTGGCGATTTATTCTGTCATTGAAAGAAGAAGATGCTGTAAAGCTTGGATACACTACAAGAGACTCATGGGAAAAAGCGCTCAGAGCTACAATATCAGATGCAGCCGCAAAAATGGGCATTCCGGAGTCAAATCTGAGGTGGGTTGCTGCCTTTCATCAGGCAAAAGGACATCCACATGTACACGTAGTTATATGGGAAAAAACACCTCAGAGACGTTTAGGAAGGCTTTCAAGAGGTGAGATAAAAGACATAAAAAAAGTATTTTTAAATGAAATATACGCAAAAGAAAGACTGGCACTTACAGCGGAAAAATCAGCCTTAAGAGATTTGATAAGAGATACAGCTAAAAGAGATGTTTCAGAAGTGCTGGAGGAAGTCAAAAAAGCAAGAATAGAAATAAAAGCACTAAATGGAGAAAAGCCCGGCCTCCCTCCCACTCTTGACCAGCAGACGAGAGAAGAGCTTCTAGAAAAGCTCAAAGAGCTGTCAAAAATTATGCCTCAAAAAGGGCGCACTGCTTTTGCTTACATGCCTTCTGAAGTAAAAGAAAAAGCAAAAGAAGTTGCAGACTGGCTTTTAAAGCAACCGGGATTTTCTCAATCTGTTGAAAGGTATAAAGAACTTGCTAAAGAGCTGGCCAGCCACTACACCTCCAATCCTGAAGCTTTAGAAAAGGCAGCAGAAAAAGCTTATGAAGACATACAGAAAAGAACAGCTCAGATTGTGCTGAAAGGTGCAGCAGCACTGCAGGAAGAAAAAGCAGTAGATACTTCAAGGCTGACAAACTCAGTATGGCGCTCAGCATGGAGAGCTTTAGAAAGAGAAAGATTAAGAGCAGAAGCAGAGTCCATCACTGCAGCTCAGAAAGAAATAGAGAAAAAAAGAAGAGTAACAGAAAGAGGTGAAAGCCGTGAGATTTAGGGCTACACTGGCAGTTCTAATTCTCATGCTTGATTTTTTATTTGCGCCTTTTTTACTGCTTTTCCCGATTTACGCTAAAGATTACGGCTTTAAAGAAGGCCTGCCTAAATGGGAGGCATATATAAAAGAGAAGCCTTTATCAGGAATATCTTTACTGCTCAAAAGAGAAGATGTAAAAACTCCATGGCTGTGGCTTCAGCCTGCTGTTTTTGCAGCCTTAATTTCTGTGCTCTTCCCTATTTATGGGAGGAAGAAAAGAAAAACTGATGAGTTAGGGCTTCCTGAAGCTGCAGGAAGAGGAGAATATGGAACTGCAAGATGGAGAACAGAAAAAGAAATATCAAAAACTTTTACTGTGTGGAATCTACGCAACAACAACCCCCCGAAAGGGGGCTTTATTGTGGGCTTTAATCCTTCCAATTCAAAAGTATGGCTTGATGCAGGAGATACCCACTTACTAGTTATAGGCTCAACAAGAAGCGGTAAATCAAGAAGGATAATACTTCCTACAATTTGGACTTTAGCAAGAGCAGGCGAAAGCATGATTGTATCTGACCCTAAAGGAGAGCTATATGGATATTCATCAGAGTATTTAAAAAAGCTTGGGTATAAGGTAATTCTCATAGATTTGCGAAATCCATACAGAGGCAATCAGTGGAATCCAGTTTTAGAAGTAGCATCTTATCTTGAAGCCGGTGATTATTCTGCTGCAAGTCAGAATGCATGGGACATAGCAAACATAATAACAAATCAGCAGCCTCACATAGGGGTAGACCCCATATGGCCTCAGTCGCAGGAAAGTCTTACTGCTGCTTTAATTTTAGCCGTTGCTTATTCTGCGCCATATGAGGCGAAACATTTAGGCAGTGCTTATGAGATGCTCCACCGCTTAGGCACAGGTGGAGGAGAACTTTTAGACAAGTATTTTAAATCACTTCCTAGTGATTACCCTGCTTCTTCTGCCTATGGAGTTGCAGCTCTTTCAGAGGATAGATTAAGAAGCTCCATATTCACAGGAACAGCAGCACAGTTAAGGCTCTGGAGCGACCCTGCTATTGTTTACCTTACATCTAATAAGGACCATGATTTAGATGCTGTAGGAAAAGAAAAAGCAGCTGTGTTTATAGTCATCCCTGATGAAAGGAGCACACGAAATGTATTAGCAACACTTTATATTTCTCAAGCCTATCAAGCTTTAGTTGACTTTGCAAATAAAAGTGGAGGAAAACTTCCTAAAAGAGTAAACTTTATTCTAGATGAATTCGGGAATCTTCCTCCAATACCCGATTTTGACAAGAAAATCACTGTAGCAGCAGGACGCAACATGAGGTTTTTACTGGCTGTTCAGGATATATCAATGATTAAGGCAAAGTATAAAGAGCTTGCTCAGACAATCACAGGAAACTGCGCCACATGGGTATATATACTAACAACAGATTTAGAAACAGCAAAGATAATAAGCGGTAAAACTGGACAGTATACAATAAGGACAGAAAGCTACTCTTCTCAAGTTAAACATACAGATTACAGCCACAGCACATCAGAGGGCCTCACAGGAAGGCCTTTATTAATTCCCGATGAAGTTTTGAGGTGGCCGCAGGATAGAGCACTTATACTTCAGGCAAGGCAGAATCCCGCATGGCTTCCTTTACCTGACCTTTCTAAATGGCCTGCAGCAAAAGATTTAATTCCTGCTGCTTTAGAAGAACTTAAAAAGGAGGTGGTGTCAGTACCTACATGGATACCCGACATTAGTCTTTTAGAAGAAGGTAAAAGTAAAGAAATAGAGAGAACTAATGAAAATTTATTATCAAAATTAAGATGAGGAGGAGATTTTATGCCAAGTTTTGTTTCTGGTGCTGTTAATCTTTTAAATGATGTCTTAACATGGATTCTTTATATCATTCCTGCTGCTTCTGGCGCAGCAATAGGCTACCACGCACTTATGAAGCAGATGGGAGATGGCGACCCTGCTGTTACCGCAGCGCACAACAGGTCTATAAGAAACATCTTAATCGGCGGCGCAATAGGAATGAGCGCAGCTTCAATTGTTAAGGTATTTTTATCCTACTTCAAGTAATTCTAGAGGGTCGGATTATACCGGCCCTTCTTGGAGGTGTTTTTCTTGTTTGCTGCAATAGAGAACATGATTATGAATGCTGTAAATAATTTTTTCACGAATATACTGGATTCTCTTCTCTCCCTTTTTGTTTCATTTTTAGGAGATGAGATGGCACTGGCTTTAAAAATTTTAAATACACCTTATGTAACCAACGCAATTTACCTTACAAAAGTAGTAGCAGGTACTCTTCTAGGAGTAAAGGTAGCTGCTGAGGCGTTAAAGGCATACATCTTATACAATTCAGGAGATTCATCAGCACAGCCCTTAGAGCTTCTTAAAAGAACTGCCTTTGCTGCCCTAATGATTTCAGCAGGTCCTTGGGCAGTGACCACTGTATATGAGTGGGGCACAGAACTTGCAAAGGCTGTAGCATCCTTACCTTCAACACAAACAGGCAATCCTACTGCAGGAATTACTGCAATTCTTCAGCAGCTTTCTTCCTTTTCTTCTGCTGTTATTTTCATAGCCCTTACAGCAGTAGTCATATGGATTTTAATTCTTATTCAGACAGGCATAAGAGCTGTGGAAGTTGCTTTTCTCGCAGTAGCTGCTCCAGTCATGGCAGTAGGACTTACAAGGGTTGATGAAGGTGTGTGGTCTGTCTGGTGGAGAGAGCTTGTTGTTTTATCTTTATCTCAAGCTGTGCAGACTTTTATGATTAGGGGCTTTCTCTCAACAGGAGTTAATATGCAGTTTAGCCAGCCTGTATTAAATCTTTTAATGCTTATAGGCTGGTTGTGGGTTGCATTTAAAACTCCTGCTGTTTTAAGGCAGTTTGCATATCATTCAGGACTTGGATCCGCCATAGGCCATGCAGGGCAGACAGCAGGCAGCATGTATATATTGAGAAGAGTCATGATGAGGGGGTAGTCAGCATTGTATCAAGTGCCTAAAAATATTTCTGCAAAGTTTGAGTTTTTTCCGGGCTTTGGATGGAAAGAGCTCTTTTTTGTACTTGCAGGCCTTTTATCAGGCTTTTTTGTTTATTTGATTTTATCTATCTTTACTTACTCTCCTGCTAGGTACCTAGCAGTGTTTATTTTTACAGGCCTTGCTTACTTTTTGGTTATTCCCGGTCCTGACGGGAACAGTGTTTTAAGTCTTATCAAATACTACCTTAAATGGAGCAAAAAGCAGAAAAGATACCTTTATGTGCAGGGAGGTTGCAGAGATTGATTGGAATTTTTAAAAAAGAGAAAGCTGTAAAAAAAGATAAGGCAAAAATAGAAGAGCAGAAAAGAAAGGCTGTTCAGGAATGGCTTCCTGTAAAAGATGTTGCTGAGGATTTAATTGTTTTGAAAGATGGGAGATATGTATGTGTTTTAAAAGTTATGCCTTTGAATATCAGCTTAAAAAGCGAAAATGAAAAGAAGAGAATCATACAGACAGTTTATGAAGCTTTAAACGGCTTTAAAGAGTCTATGCAGATATTTTCTATAGGCAGGCCAGTAGACCTTGACTCTTACATCAGCTATCTTCAGACAAAATCTAAGGAAGAGACAAACATAATTAAAAAGAGGCTTCTTCAGGAGTACTTAAAATACGTCGCTTCTATTGTCACAAGTGGTGAGGCAATAGAAAGGCGCTTTTTTATTATGCTCTCAGGTAAAGAAAAAGAAGAGCTTAAAGCAAAAGCCCATGAGCTTGCCAACAATCTTGAAAAATCAGGTTTAAAAGTAGAATTAGCAGCAGACCAAGACATAATAGACCTTCTTTTCAGCTTCAGCCATCCATCACAGGCAGCATTTGAAAGAGCGCCTTTATTTTCGGGACCCTACTTACCACCTATGTATTCTTAAGTGAGGTGAGAGATGTGAAGAAAAAAGACAATGTAAATATGTTAACAGGTTTAGTAGATATGATTTCACCGCAGGCTCTTGAGTTTAATGCAAGGCAGATTGTGTTTAACGACCAGCTTGCGAGGATTCTAGTCATTGCAGGCTATCCTCCCAAAGTTTCTGCTGCATGGCTTTCGAGAATTGCAGGTATGCCGGGAGTTGTATGTTCAGTTCACATTGAGCCTACTGACCCTACAAATTTAATCATGAGTTTAAATAAAGCAATTGGCGAATATGCAGGAAGGCTTGAAATGGGAGGCAATGCCCTCACAATGCAGAGAACAGAGCAGGCTTTAAAAGATGCAGAAGAGCTCATGAGGAAAATAGATCAGGAACAGCAGCAGGTATTTTACGTAACAGTGGTTCTTATGGTCCTTGCTCCTAATCAGCAGGAACTTGACAGAAAAACACGTCAGGTTGAGGCTTCTTTAGCTGCTTCAGGTATGAGAGGAAGAGTCCTCATATTCCGCCAAGAAGAAGGCTTAAAAGCTGCGGGGCCCTTCTGCACACTGCCGGATGAGGTAAAAGATGCAGGGGCAAGGAATATGCCTGCTGAAACTGCTGCTGCCTCCTTTCCCTTCACTGCTTCAGGCATAAATGATGGAAGCGGTGTTGTTTTAGGAAAAGACAGAGATGGAGGATTGGTACTGGTTGATATATGGAAAAGAGGAGGAGACAGGACAAACTCAAACTGGACAATTCTTGCAAAGCCCGGCGCAGGAAAGAGCTTTACTGCTAAAATGCTTCTTTTAAGAGAGTACATGCAGGGAAGCAGAATTATAATCATAGACCCTGAGAGAGAGTACAAAGACATGTGCAATAAGCTTGGAGGGGTGTGGATTAATGCAGCAGGCGGTGAAGGAAAGATAAATCCACTTCAGGTGAGATTAAGGCCTGTTGAGGAGGAAGAAGAAAAGCGAGATTCATCTTTTCAAAGTCCGTTAGCCTTACACATCCAAACGTTAAGGACATTTTTCAGTCTATACCTCCGAGACCTCACAGACACAGAAAAAGCAGCATTAGAGGATGCATTAGTGGAAGTGTATAAGGCAGCAGGAATAACATGGGATACAGATCCGAAAGATGTTCCAAATGATAAGTGGCCTACTGTAAGGGAGCTTTACAAATACCTTGTTAAAAAAGCAGAAGAAAATCCTGAAACCTATGGAAGACTTTCAGTACTTTTAAAAAGAGCAGCACAAGGAGCAGACTCGTATTTATGGGCAGGGGCAACTGCAATAGAGGCTGATTCCGATTTTATTGTCTTTGATGTTCATGATCTGCAGAATGCTGAAGACCAAGTTAAAAGAGCGCAGTACTTCAATGTTCTTTCTTTTGCATGGAATATACTTGAAAGGGATAGAAGAGAGAGAACTGTTTTGGTTGTGGATGAAGCATGGATGCTTGTTGACCCTCAGACGCCTCAGGCAATTGCATTTTTGAGAGATACATCAAAGAGGATAAGGAAGTACAATGGAAGCCTTGTGGTTGTAAGCCAGAACGTCATAGACTTTTTAGCATCAGAAGTGCAGAGGTATGGCCAAGCTCTTTTAGATAACCCCACATACAAGCTCCTTTTAGTGCAGGGAGAAAAGGACTTAGAGGCTGTAACACATCTTATGAACCTTTCTGAAGCAGAGCATGACCTTCTCGCAAATGCAAAAAGAGGAGAAGGTCTTTTTGTTGCAGGAACACAGAGAATTCACATAAAGATTGAGGCAGCACCTTATGAAATGCAGTACTTAACTGGAGGCGGAAGCTGATGCATACCTTAGGGAAAGTGCTTTTAGCACTTCTTCCAGATGATTTGGAGAGCATTTTTAAGTTTGCTCTCCTTTTTGTTGTTCTTCCTGTTCTAGTAATTGCTGTAATTTTTGCCGGTCCCATTACTGCTTTTGAGAAGGTTCCCCTTATTACTGCAGAGCAGGCCAAATTCTACATCGATGCAGCAGAAAGGGTGAAGAAAGAGTTTAATATGGGTCCTGACTGGAGGGAGCTTGTTGCTATAGATGCTGTGAGGTTTAAGCAGGACTTTTCTAAAGCTGCTCCTGAAAGTGCTTATAAGCTTGCTTCAATGTTTGTGAAAAACATAGGAGAAGTTGTTACGGAGAATGGACTGCACTTTCCGGTGTACAAGCTTCTGAGCTTAGATGAAGTATTAGATATGCTTGACTTTACGGAAGAAGAAAAAGATAAGGTTAAGGAGTTCCTTGAGTTTCTCAAAAACACAGACCTTTCTTTTTTACTTGAAGTTGCTTCAGGAATACCTGAGGGATGGATGCCTGCTGAGAAAAATCTTAAGTGGCCTGTGCCGGGGGTTTATAAAATTACTTCTCCCTTCGGTCCTCGAATTGACCCGGTATATGGAGTAGAAAGATTTCACTCAGGTGTGGATATAGGCGCACCAGCAGGAACACCGGTCACAGCTGCTCTGGATGGAGAGGTAGTCTATGCGGGATGGAATGACGGCTACGGCTTAGTTGTTTTTATATGGCACAACAACAATTTAGAAACAAGATATGCTCACCTATCTTCTACAGCAGTTAAGCAGAGGCAGGTTGTTAAAGCTGGTGATGTGATTGGATATGTAGGCTCTACAGGAAAGAGCACAGGCCCTCATCTTCACTTTGAAGTAAGAGTTGGAGGAAGAGCTGTAAATCCACTTGACTTTTTTAAGTAAGAAAGGAGGTTCAGGCTTGCTTGTTTCACTTATTGCTGGAAAGCAGATGGCTGAGGAGATAAAAAAAGCTTTAACTGATGCAGGAGATGTAGTTTTTGAACATATTGGCAGGCTGGATTCTGAGAGTGTAAGAGAAATATTTTATTCTGCTTCTCGGGTCTCTGCAGATGTGCTTATTGTAGACCTCGATGTTTTTTCAGGTAAAGAAATTGTTTCTGCTCTTCAAGGTTTCAGAATTGCAAGACCTAATACCAGAATAATTGTTATTGCACCTGAGAGAAAACCGGGTGATGAAATAATTTCTTCTGTAGTTGGCTTGGGTATATACGACATAGCAGAAGGAGAAAAAGAATCCAATTGGAGTGAGATAGTAAAAAATATTTTACTTTCTCCTCCAGCTACATATGCTCAAGCTGCAAGATGGCATACAGGTCAGTTTTTAAATGCTTCTATACAGGCAAAGGAAAGGGTTATTATAGAAGAAAGGCCGGCTGGTATTGTCACTGTAGCAGTAGCCGGTACTGCTCACGGTGTAGGATGTACTCATACAGCTTTCTCTATTTCTTCATTTCTTGCCCGTTTAGGACATTCTACAGCAGTTATAGAAGACAGCCAGAGGCCTGTATTTTCTTTTTTATGCAGTGTCTTAAAATCAAAAGAAGGAAAAGTAGAGGGATCTTGTGCAGTTCATGGAATAGATATTTTTCCAATATACGAAAGCGGAGATAATGGTAATTGGAATTACGATATGCTTCTTAAAAAAATTAAGGCTGGACAGTATGAATATGTTGTTAGAGACCTTGGAGTTTTAGATTCAGCAAGAAAAAAAGAAATGTATAGAGCTGATATAGCTTTTGTTGTGGCTTCTGCTGCAAAATGGAGATGGCATGAGGTTATTGACAGGATTGATTCTGAATTTAGTGTTATTTTCCCTTCAGCTTCGCAGAGTGATGCAGAAGAAATTTCTTTTTATGCAGGAATTAAAGGGGCAGCTTTGCCCTACTGTCCAAACCCTTTTGCCAAAGAAAATGATTCCGTTTTTCTAAAACTGCTTGTTCCTGTACTACCAAGCAGAAAAAAAAGAAGAACTTTGTTTGGAGTTTTTTAAATTAAAAAAGCAAAATTTCTGAAAAATAACAGCGGTACGGATTTTTCATTTTCGCTTCGCTCAAAACAAAAATCCGATTAAGATAGCACCTCTGCTTTCGCAGACGTGCTTTTTTGTTTGCCCCCGCAGGGGAGATTATACGCCTGCTCGCCTTACGGTCAAGGGGCAAGCCTGCGGTCGGTGAGCATATCCTCCCTCGCTTATGCTCGGTCCGGTATCCCTCCCCGACCCCTTGACCTTCGGCTCGCAGGCTGTTTCGTTTTAACTGCCGGGGGCAAACAAAATTCAAAATGAAAAAGTCTGTGAAGGAGGTGCTGTCAGTGAGTGTGAGTATAGTTTCTTAGATGATAACAGAATTTTATAAAAAATACTATCAAATGATTGCAAAATTGTTTGGAATGTGATAAAATACTAAGTGAAAGGAGTATATGCTATGACTCAAATTGAGGAAATTGAAAAATTCCTCAATGTTGCTAAAAATTTAATGAAATCAGGTGCTTTTGATTTTGTTCCTCGAAAGAAAAATATGGATTCAATTAAAGAAGCCGGCCTAACAATTAAGCATGTTAAAGAGATTATTATGGGTTTAACTTACAAGAATTATTATAGAGGTCCTAATAAAGATTTGGGAAGCAACAGGGAAGGTTTTATATGGGAATTTGGGTATGATATTGAAGGAACAGACTTTTATATAAAGCTTAAAGTTGAAAAAAGAGGAGAAAAAGAATGCTTAGTATGTCTTTCTTTCCACAAAGCAGAGCAGCTTTTAGTTTATCCGTATAAGTGAGGAGGTGGAAAATGTGAAGAAATTCTGCCCTGTCTGCGGCACAGAGCAGGAAACAGAGGTAATCGAAAAAGAAGAAATATCAACTGTCAGAGGAGATGAAATAAAGGCATTAGCAAAAATAAGGATATGCAGTGTTTGTGGTGAGGAGCTGTTTGATGAGGAATTAGAAGAAGAAAATATACAGAGGGTTTATGATATATATCGAAAAAAGCACGGCATACTCTCGCCTGAAGAAATAAAAGGTATTAGAGAAAGTTATGGGTTAAGTCAGCGAGCTTTTGCTAAACTTTTAGGTATAGGGGAAGCTTCTATTGCGAGGTATGAAACTGGAGCTTTACCTGAAAAATCTTTGAGCAACATGATAATGCTTTTGAAAGATCCAAAAAATATGGAGAAGTTGTTGGAAAAAAATGAGGAAGCTTTAACCCCTAGGGAAAAGATAAGGCTTCTGCGTAGATTAAAAGAAATAAAAGGAGGTGAAGAAGAAAGTGCTGTAAAAATTTCTAAAGAGCTTTACAACCTGCTGGAAGATAAAGCTAAAAAAGAAGGGAAAAGCACCGATAAATTCATTGAAGAGATTATAAGGAAAGTTATTTAAAAATTTTAAATAGAAAGGAGTTTTTACTATGAGAAAAATAATTTCAATTATAATCGCTGTCTTATTAATCTTTTTATCCATTCCTGCGTTTGCGCAAACTGGAAGTCAAGAAGAACAGCTTCCCTATCAAGAGTGGATAGATAAAGGATGGATAAAGGCAGTTTCTCCTGATGAGAAAGGCCATGATAGATTAGGTTGGTACTACATTATGCCCGGGAAAGAAAAAGAAATAGCTTACAGCGATAAGCTTAAGAATACAGATAGGTTAATTGTAATAGGTGGTGGTTTTGACTACAGCTACATGTCATTTGAACAGCATATGAAAGACTATATTGAAAAAGGTTTAAGTAACGTATGCTTATACGATTTAACTACAAAAGTTGAGGAATATGGTCAAGGATACTTATCAAACAGCTATATAGGTATCGTAAGATATAACCATCCTGACACATTTAAAATAGAGCTTTGGAAACAGTTTACAGTTGACATAATTACAATAAACGGTGTAGATTGGCAAAAAACCCCCTACAAAGATACAATATTGCAAGCACTTTATAGCAGATGGGAAGGTTTAAAGGACCCTGCTTATACTAAATATTTAGTTGATCCTAAGTGGAACGGCTATACATCAGAATGTATCTATAATTGGGATGGTGTAGATGTATGGATAGGTAAGGACGACATTACCGTAAGATATGAACTGAAAGAATACAATAAAAAGCTGCCCACAAAAGTTATATCAGACAATGGTGTTGCAATGATACCTTTACGCGGCGTTATGGAAGAGTTAGGAGCGGTTGTTGATTACAATGCTAAGACACAGCAGATAACCATAAAAGATAAAGGTAAAACTGTTGTGCTAAAAATAGGCTCTGACACGGCACTGGTAGACGGCAGAGCAGTTAAAATGCCGAGAAAAGTATATGTGAAAAATGGATACACAATGCTTCCTCTAAGGTTTGTTGCTGAAAATTTAGACCATGCAGTAGAATATTCAAATGACGGTACAATAACAATATGGAGAGCAAAATACACTACACCGCCAAGTATATAAAGGGGCTTCAGCTTAGTCTGAAGCTTCTTTTCTTTTTTAAAAAAATTACTGAAAGGAGATGGTGTTTTTGTTTAAAAGAATTGTTTCTGTACTCGTTCTTATTACATTTCTGGCAGGGTTAATATACATTCCCAAATCAGAAAATGCCTATGCAGCAGTAATTGACGACGTCGGAGATTTAAATTTGGCTATTGATACTCCTGTAACACTAAATCCTTATAAATCAGAAAATTTAGTCCCTAATCCAATACCCTTAAAGCCCAACGACAAGAAGCTCTATTCCGGTAAATGGAGCATATATGTTGATGGTACCCTTGCAGGATATGATAAAGTAATAAAGCATATTTACACAAAAAGCAATGCAGAGCAGTATAATTTTATAAAGTACAGTACTGTTTCTCAATGGATAAATGTGCTTGGTGGTAATTCTACTTTTGTAAATTCTTATCTAAATCAAATTAGACTAAGCATATCGGGTTCAGACCGTGTATATATACGCTATTTGGCTGAACTTTCCGGTGCCCATGTAACAGGATATAAAGTATTGGACGAAAAAGCCGGTAATGGTGAGGTATATGTTGCTACAACAAGACCTCCTTCTGCAAATATATCTATTTCACCGGCCAATCCAAGGGAAAGTGATGACGTAAAAATTACAGTTTCGGGTACCTCCTTCTTTAATTTTTGGAACACCGATTTAAAAAGTGCCTTAGGGCTTCAAGATAAAATTGTATATACAGTGGATATAGATGGTGAAAGAGTAATTAGTGCTAAAACTTTAATAAATCAGCAGGGTTTTACTGATGTAATTACAAGGAAATTCTCCGCAGGACAGCATACTATAACTCTATATGTGAAAGATGCAGTAGACAGGCTTACAAGGAAGGACTATACTTTCACAGTAAGTGCTGCACCTACACCACCGCCTCCTCCCGGAAGCATACAGGCAAAGATAAATCTTATCTTAGATCCACCATCTCTCAAAGCAGGAACAACAGGAGATGTAAATGCTACTATAGATGCGACATCTTCTGTGTCAAGCGGAACAGGTCCTTATTCAGCAAGATTCTGGCTTAAGGTAAATGGAGTGGATTTATTGGGCTCAGATGGTGTGGCTGTGCAGAATTTGACTTCTCTTTCTCAAGCAAAATATACAAAACTTATTACTAATGCAAAGCCCGGCGACAAGGTTTGGGCAAAAGTAAGAGTATGGGATGCAAGCATAAACAAAACTTCAGAAGCAGAAACAACTAAAGTAATAGGGGAGTATGAAGATGTACCTACTCCAGAGCCGACACCACCTCCTGCACCACAGCCTGTACCTCCTGCCGCAGTTATAAATGCTCCTTCAGAAGTGATTCAGGGTGATGATGTGTATATAAGCTCTGGGAGCTATGACCCTGATGGAAATATTGTCAACTACAGCTGGAGCATTTTTCCTTCAAGCGGTGTAGTAGGTACTCTTTCAGGTGAAAGCGGTACAGTATCTTTTGACAAGGTAGGAACGTATACGGTAAGACTGACGGTGACAGACAATGATGGCTTAACAGATACGACACAAAAGACTATAGAAGTAAAACCTGCAGTACCTAAAGCATTTTTTGACTACACCGGTGCGTTGAAAGAAAACAGAAAAGTAGTGTTAGATGCGTCAGGCAGCTATACATCGCCGAAGTATCCAATGGTATGGGATGCAACAGAGTGGGAGATAACACCTGTAAGCAGCGGCTTGACACAGAATGACATAAAGATAGTACCTTCTACAGATATGAAAACAAGAACGGTTCTTTTTAAGAAAGCAGGAGATTACAGAGTAAGAGTAAGGGTAAAAAATAGTGCAGGAAATTATTCTGACTGGTATGAAAGGACATTAACTGTTGTAGAAGATTTACCTCCTGTTGCAGATTTCTTTGTAATGACCACTGCTTTGAGGGACCCTTCAAACGGCAATATGGCCAAAATAGAGCTTATAGATGCTTCTTATTCTCCAGATGGTGATAAAATTGTGCAGAGAATATGGAAATATAAGTATGACAGCAACAACAACGGCAGTTTTGATGATGAGCAGTGGATAACTTTGGACAGCGGCAATAATACTCACCCAGTACTGTATACAAAAGATGTAGGAAAGTATTTATTTGAACTTTCAGTTAAAGAAGATTTTGGAGAAGAAACCATACCAGAGTTTATATCTCCTTCGGATTATAAAACCAACGATACTTCAAATAAGCCGATGAAGGATAAAATATGTGAAGTGATAAACTTACAGCCTGTTGTGGATTTTGAAATGTATGAAAAGAAGAAAGCAGAGTTGGTTATAAGGGTTGGTAAACTGAACAATTATGATGCAAGGGTAAAACAGCTGGAGGATGGAATAAATAATTTGCTGATACCTCTTTTAAACAGCAAAAACATTGATGCAAAAGTGATAGACAGTGACTTTGGGACAGGAACTTATGGAGGAAATACGAGTTTTGATGGTAGCAGATATACTGTATCAAGCTATGTAATTAAAGCTACTGTAGATACTGCAGGGAGATTCGGGATTACCACTGTGGAAGGTTTTCCGGGCATTACTTCTGATGACAATCAGTACTTGCTTTATAGAGGAGACGTATCAACTACGTCAGCACTTGTAGTGAAAATTGATGGGAATTTGTATAACCTGTATAAATACACACCCACGTCAATTACTACAGAAAATGGCAAAATAGTAGTTAATTACGGTACAATAAATGGAGTAGAGATAAAGGTAATATACACAATCTATGACGATAAATATGTGCTCATAAATTTTGTTGCGACGAATAAAACTACTGTACAAAAGAACATAGGATTTAAGGTATACTATGATACTTGCGTAGCAGGTAATGATGGTTCTCCAATAAAAGTAACGAATAAGGGATTTGAGATTTACAATGACACATATCAGGTTAGAGCAGTAGGGATATTGAAAGATAATCCAGTAATTACTCCTCCTACAGACTGGCGAATGGAAACATGGAGCAGTAGTAACTATACTTATTTTCCTTACGATGACGGCAGAGCACATTTCAGCAGCAGTTATTATGTTGGACAAACTTATCAGACGGGTGATACGGCAATAAGTTTGTGGTGGCACTCCCAGAGTGTTGCATCCAATCAACAGAGAAGTATTACTACACTGTTGGGTATAGAAAGACCGACAGAAGCAAAACTTGATATGCTTGGAGATAGCCTCTTAAATGTTGTTTTTAATAATTTAAATGCTGGAAAATATGTACTAGTTTTTAATGACCTATCTTTCTTGGATTACAACGATAATAATGCAAAAACAAAGTTTGTAAATGCAATAAATCAATTGTCTTCAAAATTAGTAATTGCAGGGCAGACAACATTTCCTGCATCACAAGCAGATGGGCTTATAAGCTTAATCACAAATGGCGGATTTAAAGTTATTGATGACAGCATAAGCAATCAACTGACTGCTATTGCAGAGTATATTGCAAAAGACTTAGAAAACCAGCAAAGGATAGTTGAAAAATATGTTATATTAGGCGAACCAATCGAGATAAAAACTTACTACAATGACCCAGAAAATGACCCAAAATATCAAGAAAGATGGATGTACCTTCATGACCCAAATTACTTTGAAAACAGCTTAGGGCTTGCAAGTTTTAATGGAAAATATCTAGATGCTCCTGTAACTGTCTTTGATAAGGTTGGAAAATACGAAGTGGAATATCAAGCAAGAGATAATCCAAAAAATGACGATAGATTTGACAACTACAGACTGTGGAGCTATAAGCCTTTAAGCACTATGTACATTTACGTTCACAGAAGACCTATTGCGCAGTTCGCTGTAAACATGACCCCAAGCGGCTCAAATTATATCGTCTCTATTACAGACCAAAGCTATGACCTAGATCATATGTCACTGCCCAACAGAGGTATACAGGCATGGGAGTGGAAGTGGAAGGAAGTAAATGAAACAACGTGGCATGATGGGAAAATGTCTGGTACATTCCCTGTAGGGAAAACTTATCTAGTGTACCTTAGAGTACAGGATCTAGAAGGAGCATGGAGCCAGCCAAAAGTACAGACAATAACGACACAGAATATGAATTTACCACCTGTTGCACAGTTTACTGTAAATCCAATTGTACAAGTTGTAAATAAGACAATAACTATAACAGACCAAAGCTATGACCCTAATGGTGACCCTATTGCAGAGTGGCAGTGGAGAGTACAGAAGCCTGATGGGACATGGATAAACTACGGCAGCACTGTCCCAACTAATATTCCTTCTTTAGGAATTGGGACATATACAATAGAGCTTAAGGTTAGGGATAATCCTCGTGTTGGGACACCACTTTGGTCAGAGCCGTATACACAAACAGTAACGATAATACCTGAAAATAATAAACCTGTAGCAAGATTTACAATAAGTCCAAATCCAATAGTAGCTGATGAACCATTTACGATAACGGACCAGAGCTATGACCCTGATGGTGACCCGATTGTGGTAAGAGAATGGAAAGTGCAGAAGCCTGATGGGACATGGGTAACAATAAACCAATGGAAGCCTACTTTTGAGGAAATGGGACTTGGAGATGATGGAACATACAAGATACAGCTGAGAGTATTGGATGACCCAACAGGCAGAAACCCAAACCTCACGCCGATGTGGTCAGATCCTTATACAGTTACAGTACAAGTTCAAGGAAAGCTTGTTGTTATTGGAAGCTCTAATAAGACCACATACAAAGCAGGAGAAGCGATGATTCTCTATGCCCGAACTGAAGGAAAGGCCTACCGTGTAGAAGCAAAAATGTGGTACCCGAAAAATGAATTTACTTCTTCCAATGTGACCACTTTAGCACCTGATATACCTTTAACCACTCCACCACAAAATATAATGACATGGCATACTAAACATACTAAGGAAGAAGGAAGAGATGTTGTTGTAATTATTCCTAAAAATATGCCTGATGGCACTTACAAGATAGTATTTACGGCTTATAAGCAGCTGGCAGGCGGAGGAGTAAAAACAGCTGTAGATACTATTACCGTCAGAGTGAAAGGTTCAATATACGACAACTCAAAATCGCAAATTATCGGACCAAAGTTTTAATAAAAAGCCCTGCATAGAGCAGTTACTCTATGCAGGGCAATTTTTTTATTATCCATTAATTTTTATAGTCTTTGCTCTTCTCTTTCTTTTCTGGCTTTTGGGAGGAATAGGCGGAGGGGACGTGAAAGTTTTAACTGCTCTGTCTTTCTATGCTGGCTTTAGGATATGGAACATTCTTTTGTTTTCATCTGTGATTTTTCTCCTTTACTCTTTCGTTCTCCTGAAGTTTAAAACAAGGCTTCCTTTTATGCCTGCCGTTGCTGCTGGAACAATAATGAGTTCTTTTGTAAGTTTTTAAAAATACCTGTTGTACAGTTTTCAAAAATGTTATAATTAGAATAGAAGTAAAAGAAGGATTTTCATATGTCGCAAGAATATGACATTACAGCTAAAAATATTTTTTCAAATCTCGCCGATGACATAGTATCATATTTTTTGGGTCTTAAATTCACAAAGCTTGATGAACTAAACATTGAATTTACCACGATTGAAAGCAGAGAAAGCGACATGGTATTTAAGTGTACTACTGAAAATGGAGATATAGCTCTACATATAGAATTTCAAACTTATAATGACAGCAAAATGCCTTATAGAATGCTAAGATACGCTACAGAAGTAATGGAAAAGCATAATTTAATACCTTACCAAGTGGTAGTTTATTTCAGTAAAAATGAGTTAAAAATGGATAATAATTTGGACTATCATTTAGGAGAAGAAAATTTGTTAAATTTTCGCTATAGGATAATAGATATAGGGAAAATAAAATTTGAGGATATCGTTAAAACTAAATATTACGATTTATACACTTTTTTACCCGTGGCTGATAAAGATAAAAGACAAAAAGAAAAAGAAGCATATCTTAGAAAATGTGTTGAGGCAATAAGAGATATGCCAGTGGATAAAGCAAAGAAAAGTTATATAGTCACAACAGCCGAAATTCTAGCAGGAATAATTTATGATGAGGAAGTCATAGAGAAAATTTTTTCAGAGGTGATAGGCATGTCAATACTTGAAGAATCTAAAATATATAAGAAAATACTAGAAAAAGGTAAATTGGAAGGCAAAAAAGAAGGAGAAAAAGAAAAAAGTATAAAAATTGCCAAGGAATTGTTAAAAAAAGGAATGAGTATTGATGAAATCGCAGAAGTAACAGAGCTTTCAAAGGAAGAAATAAAAAAATTGTTAAATTAATGAGCCTAAAAGGCTCTTTTTGTTTTAAAAAGCGGTACGGATTTTTCATTTTCGCTTCGCTCAAAACAAAAATCCGATTAATATAGCACCTCTGCTTTCGCAGACGTGCTTTTTTTGTTTGCCCCCGCAGGGGAGATTATACGCCTGCTCGCCTTACGGTCAAGGGGCACGCCTTCGGGTCGGTGAGCATATCCTCCCTCGCTTACGCTCGGTCCGGTATCCCTCCCCGACCCCTTGACCTTCGGCTCGCAGGCCGTTTTGTTTTAACTGCCGGGGGCAAACAAGAAGCAAACAAAAAATGAGGAGGTGTGAACGCATGGCGTAAGAGAATAAGCTACAGCAGTATGTTTTAAGAGAATAGTTAAAACATAATTATATTCCCCTACGCTGTGGTATAATTAATTATGAAGAGGAATTTTTGATATTTGAGGGATAATTAATTGCTTTGATATATAACGATAAAATATGTTAGACTTAAGGAGAGGATAGTAAAATGCCAGAGATAACAAGGTTTTATGGCATAGTAATTAAAATGTACTTTGGAGATCACCTTCCGCCACACTTTCATGCTATATATGGAGAATACGTAGGTGTATTTGATATTAATACTCTTAAAATGATTGAAGGAGATTTACCTAGAAGAGCAAGAGAGTTAGTCGTTGAATGGGCTAGCAAATATCAACGTGAACTTCTAGAAATGTGGGAGAATCAGGTATTTCGAAAATTGCCTGGATTGGAGTGATGGAACATGTATAAAGTTGTCAGTGTGAAAGCAACAGATGATTATAAACTGCTTGTTACTTTTGATAATGGAATAGTGAAAGAATACGATATG